>OGMJ01000772.1_pt1 | contig 16845 bp, 12 predicted proteins | sample 1573181 | NCBI WGS metagenome assembly OGMJ01 (sample SAMEA2582004, study PRJEB24529) | metagenome | biome: Human gut stool | place: China | collected 2011
CGATTCTTTCGTAGAATCGTTTATCTCTTTCTGTTTGGAATCCAACTTACCTTCTAATACGGTTATCTGACTTAAACACCATTCCACACGGTGCTTGTATAAATCATCAGTTGAATTATCAATTTCAATCAATTCTTTTCTGACATTCAAATCCCTTTCATCTTGAATCTTAGAATCTTCTTTTCTTTTTTCCCACCATTCCTTAATAAAGGGAAACAACCATTTATTTGCAGCAATCCAACCAACAACAGAAGATAAACCTGCAATTAAATAAGTTAATATAGTTCCAATTGTTACTTCCATCATCTTTTACAAGTATTACAAGTTTTATTCTTATGTTTGAAAAATATTCCTGATTCAAACTTTTTGGTTGCTGAACCTTCTGAATACGTGCTTTTACAGGCACATTCATCTGAAGGCATCCAAAGCGGATAACTTAACCTGCACCTGCATAAATAATCTATCAACTGACTTGCCAATATTTCTGCATCATTTTTCAGCCAACTTCTTAATTGGGCTATATCCTTAATATCAACAGCTTTGGAATTCTCCGATTCACGCACAGTTACACCCTTGTTTAATACAGTAGCCCATTTAAAGGGTAATCCCTGATACACTGTGTAGAATGATAATACAGGTGCAATCTTAACTATTAAATCACCATTTTCAGGGGTTAAGGTATTGGTGCTGATTTGATGTTTCAGTTCTTCACTTAGTGCAGTTCCAATTATCGGTTCAATATATAATTCTTGTGCAATACTCAAGTAAGGAATGAATTCAGTGATAACAGTGTTATCAGTTACGGGTGAATGCAATTTAAACAGTGCTTCATTTATCAATACAATTGGTTGGTATGTGTTCTTTGCCATTATGGTTGTATATTTGTTTCATTATTATTTTCTTCTGATTCAGTTTCAGGTGTAGCAGCTTCAGCAATCTTTTCAATTACATCTAATTCTTTAATCTTCAATTTACCTGTATATCCGTTCATTATTACAAACTGATTCAAACAATCTAATATATTACGTCTTAACTGTTGAATAACTGTATAATTATATAGAATATAAGCATTAGTAATTTCGTTTGCATTACCTGATAAGTTACCTGAACCACTGATACCTGCAAGTGTTGGGCTTGTCAATCTGTGTGCGCTGATAATCTTTTGAAATATCACATCATTCACATTATTATACAGGTCTGCATTTTGACTTGCACTGAAAGAAGTAACAACAGGCTTTATTTCTTGACTTTCACCCCAAAGAACCATAAATGAATTTGCACCTTCAGAACCACAGAAGTTACGTTCCATATCTGCCTGAAATGCTTCTTTTTCTTCGTCTGAAGGATTTGCGGGCATGGTGATTATTGTGCTTGGGGTAAACCCGTTATTGATTGAATTACGGTAAAATTTGGCTAACAAACCGTCTGCTTCAACATAATCAATCGCTGAATAATATGAAGGTATTGGATAGTAATCCAATCCTGCTGTATAATCTTTATAGTAGTACAGGTATCTTTCACCTTTGGTTGGCTGTTCAGTTCCCCAAGCCTTAACACCTACGGGTGCTGTTCGTCCTGCTGTCTTAGTCCAATCGTTTGAAATATAATAGTTTAATATAATTCCAAATTCATTAAAATCACCACATCTTACTTTTGAAAAATCTGTATGATATAATGAAAAAGATGTTCCATCCTGATTGGTTATTATTTGAAAACAGAAGCCACCGAACATTACATAATCTTTTGTAATTTTTTCAATAAACGAATCCCATGTATCAGTTTGGTTAGGTGTTCCAAAATAACTTTCAGAATCATCAATACCATCACCCAATATATAAGTAACCTTGTTATCCAAGATAGCCTTATTTACGGCTGATTGGTTATTAAGGTTGATAATTCGCTGTGGAAAATCATTTGAATCACCGTAATTAATCCAATTCTTATACTTTCTAAAATTGGGAAATGTAGGTGTTTGTGAATTCAAATTTATATTGGTATAGCTAAGTTTTATTTCTTTTTTTGTTGCCATTTATCTTTTTTCTAAAAAGATAAAAACAGGCAAAAAGAAAGGTGGTAAGTTTCAATTCCTTACCACCTTATTATTAATCCATTATTCCAATAACATTATATCCTTTGTTTTGCCAAACAGTAACAGGTTCATCATAACCATTAGTTGTGTATAATCTGATATACTTTGTTCCTGTTGTTAACGTTTCAGAATGGTTGGCACTCCACAACATACTTTCAACATCCCAAGCAGTACAGTTTTCCAAATTGAAATAATCAGCAGAACTTTTACCTAAATTGGATATATAAAGTTTTTTCAACAGGTTAAAGGTTGCAGGGCTTGCAAATAACCTTGTTGTACTATTTATATCGGTTACTGAACTTAAATCCAACCCATATACAGCTTCTAATTTAGAATTCTGCCTGAACATATTAGACATAAATTTACAGTTAGATGTATCTAATTGGGGAACAGATACCAATTCATAACAACCACTGAACATATTTCTCGAATCAGTTAATGTGGAACACACATTATTAGTATCTTCAGCAACATTAGTAAGATAGGGTTCATTAACGAACATACCACCTAAGAAGCTAAGATTGCTTACTAATGGTTTATCGCCCCAACTTACCAATTCTTTTATATAAGAATAAGCAGAAGTTTGATTTGCAATACATATATCTTCTTTATCAGTGGCTATTTGAACCAATAATTCTGTATTCCCCAAGTAGTTAAAAGATTTACTTATAACACCGCTACTGTATTGCGTAACAGTTCCACCCCAATTAACAGTAATGGTTTCTCCACTTCTTATATAAATTGGAAGTGTGGAAGTAAAATCACCTGCTTTAGCAAGTATCTTAAAAATCAGACCTTCACCAATTGGCAAAGGTTCTGAATTATTAGATAAAAACTTTTTCTTAATTATTTCCATACTCTATATATGCAGCATACCATTTATTATTATTGTAAGTAAATATAAATTCCATTTCAACGCCATCTTTAAATTCACTTGGTGCAGATTTCCAAATCAAAGAAGAAGGAAATGTTACAGTATAGTTTGAATTTACAGTAAATGAAAAATCAATAACAGTGTACTTGGTAACAGTAGGTAATGAAATAGTTGTGTTTCTCGTTATCACTGAATGTTGTATTCTATCAGAACTTAATGCTAATGTACCTGTATTTGATACAGTTTTTTCAACTAAAGTATATTCAACCTGATTCTGAATATTGGTAATCAAAGTTCTAATACCACTATCATCATAATTGGTTAATCCTTCCAATTTGGTTTTTAATGCAGTTGTGAAATCATTAGTTGAAAGTTCTTTACCTGTTACTTTATCAACTTTACCTGATACTTTGGAATCCGTTTCAGCCTTTGTATAATAGTTGCTTAAATCAACATCACCACCTGCAACAGCTTCATCAATTTTAGTATCAACTTCAGACTTGGTATAGGTATTTCCAATTAGGCTTCTTAATTCAGTATCATCATAATTAGATAATGAAGCAAGTTTACTTTTTTCAGTAGTCGTATAATCGTTTGTTGAAAGTCCTTTACCTGTAATCTTATCAACTTTGCCCGATACTTTAGAATCTGTTTCAGCCTTTGTATAGTAGTTAGTCAAATCAATTTCACCGCCTGTATTACCTGAAAGCGCATCATAAACTTTTTTCAAAGTATTTATATTATCACCTGCACCGCCTAATATTTCATTCTTCAATTCAAGTAATAACCCTGCCAAAGTTTGACTGTCTGTAATTCCTGCTAAGAAGTCCTGAAGTTCTTTGAATGAATCAATAGCATCAGATACACCACCTGAATTAAGGAAGTTCTTTAGAGTTACAGCAATACTTCTAATTGAATTATAATTATCACCTAACTTATCTAATTCAGTCTTAATATTGGAATAAGAAGTAGCACCTGAAGTACCTGCCAACAGTGCAGCAAAATCTTCTTCCGCTTTAGTCGCACGTGCAACTTCAATAGTTAACTTGCCATCAATATTATCTTCTGCTGCCTGTGCTCTCTCGGCTTCTGCATTAATAGTATCATTATTGGCTTTTTCTGCTGCTTTGGCTCTAATTATTTCAGCGTTTAAATCGTCTGCAATAACCTTTTCAGCAGCCTTTGCCCTCGATACTTCATTAGCAATTGAATCTGAATTGATTTTTTCCGCATCTTTGGCACGTATCACTTCATCATCAACCTTTTTATTGATTAGAGTTTCAGCAGTGGTAGCACGTTCTACTTCTGTTTCAATTGCTGTTTTATTTGTATTTATTTTAGAATCCAAATTTGACACAAATCCATCAAACTTGGTTTCAATTCTTGTTTCTTCAGCTTTAGAACGGGTAACTTCCGTTTCAATCTTTGCATTAAGTTCTGTTTCTGCTTCCTGTGCTCTGCCAATTTCATCATTCAAAGAATTTCTGATAATATTTTCGGATGCAACAGCACGTTCTTTTTCGGTTATAATTGCAGTGGCATTTACTTCTTCAGCAGCCTTTGCCCTCGATACTTCAGCAGTAATGGCATCAGCATTTGTTTTTTCAGCAGCAGTGGCACGCTCTGTTTCTACTTCAACCAATTCTTCTACCTTTACTTCAATTCTTGCTTCTTCTGCTTTGGCTCTGTCTGATTCAGATTTTACTTCGGTATCAATCTTGGTATTTAATACAGTTTCAGCAGCAGTGGCACGTGCTATTTCCGCTTCAATCTTACTGTTAAGTTCCGCTTCTGCTGCCTGTGCTCTTTCGGTTTCGGCTGCAACTTCATCACCATTTGCATCAATTCTATCATTTAAATCTTTTTCAGCAGCTTTGGCACGTTCCACTTCAGCAGCAATTGCATCAGAATTTGCTTGTTCAGCAGCTTTAGCACGCTCTGTTTCAGTATTTACCAAATCTTCTGCCTTTGTTTCAATACGTGTTTCTTCGCTTTTAGCACGTGTTTCTTCAGCAGCAATCAAAGTATCAATCTTGGTATCTAAAGTGGCATCAGCAGCTTTATATGCGGTGTCTAAAGCCACTATTGCATCTGCATTTGCCTGTTCAGCAGCCTTTGCACGTTCAACTTCAGCAGTTATTAAATCTACTGCTTTGGTTTCAATTCTTTCTTCTTCAGTCTTTGCACGGGTAATTTCACTTTCAATCTTTGCATCAAGTGCTGCTTCTGCTGCCTGTGCCCTGTCTGATTCAGATTTTACTTCTGAAGTAATCTTGGAATCCAATTCACCTTCAGCAGTGGTGGCACGTTCCGTTTCAGCAGCAACCAAAGTTTCAATCTTGGTATCAAGTGCGGATTCAGCAGCAGTGGCACGGGCTACTTCAGTCACAATTGAAGTATCTAAAGATTTTTCAACTGCAATAGCACGTTCTGTTTCAATTATAATAGCATCTGAATTTACTTTTTCTGCAATCTTAGCACGTTCTACTTCATTATTAATTAATGAAAGCAAATTAGCAATATCACCTGTGAAGTTATATTTGGATAATGAAACTATATAATATGTATCATCATTATTTTCAATCTTCAATTCATCCTTATCTGAATCAAGTGTGAAGGAAATCACCTTTACATCAGTAGTAATACCATTATAAATTACTGAAAGCAAATCATTAATATTATCTTCGGTTGCCTGTACACCTTCAATCATACAATTTAAGTAATTGAAGTTCAAAACAGGCTGTTCGCCCACTTCATTATCAAGTAAGAAGAATAAAATTGCACTACCTTCTATTTCGTGTCTTATTGTTCCTGTCTTATAACCATAATATTTGCCATCAGGATATGAAAACAGGATATAGTTTTCTTTGAAATTTATTTGAATCATCTGAATTATTTTCTAAAAAGATAAAACTTCAGATAAAAACAAAACCCACACTACAAATTCAGTGTGGGTTCAAACATCTTTAAAAACAACCTTATAAAGTAAACGTTACTTTGGTTGGATAACCTGTTTTAAAGTCATAATTTACAATCGCTTCGGCTTCTGTTAATCCTTTGATTGCTCGTTTGTGAGCTTCAGTCACCAAGAAACATCCATCAGCGTATCTTTGTACAGCAGCCAACATTTGTTTTGCTGATTGAATATCAATTGAAAATTCATTATCATTTATCACAAAGGTAATTTCAGTTTCCCCAAGTAATAAAGCTGATTCAATTGAAGTTGATAATGCTGCACGGTTTTCTTTATCAAACCACGCATTTAAACCATTAACATCAAAATCATTAACATTATCTGAAGTGTCATAATCAGCCAATTCTTTCAATTTCACTTCTTTCAAAGTCTCGATTGGGAGATAAGTAATACTATACTGTTTGGTAATGCTATCTGCATCTTCAATATAAGACACTGTATAAGTTTGATAGTTGGTATCAAAATCAACAGGGGAATCAATCAGTTCTTTAAATCCGTACTGTTTCATCAATTCAGGATTAGCTTTGAAATTAAGAATTAATTCACCTTCATCAGTGGTATATACATTCTTTGCGTATTCAATTGTATTATCTGTATTTAGTTTAACGTATATCATTTTCTTTTTTTATTATAGATAAATTATTTATTCAGCAATTTTATGTTTCTTAAATTACTTACTTCGGTAATGATAACATCATCATCAAATGTTATTTTTTTATCAGTTGAACCACCGATAAACCCACTGCTTACTTCGTATATAACTGTTCCGTCCTTATGCAAGAACTTAACAGTTATATTCACGTTGATGTTAGGCGTGAAGGTTATGTAACCTGCACTTTCACCTGTTAAATATTGAAGCCTTAAACTTGCTGTCTTACTGTTAATATCCAAGTAGTATGAATTGTTAGAACCGAAAATAAATATCAGGGTTCTAAATATTGAATCCTTTGCCAAAGGTACTTCAGCTAAAGGTACACTTTCATTAAATAATAATTTCTTACTCATATTTTATATAACCTGCATACCATTTATTCTGTGATTTAATCCATGTAAATATGAATTCATAAGTAGCACCTTCAACAATTTCAGTGGGTGCTACTTTCCAAACTGCACTATAAGGAAAAGTAATTGTACTACCTGTAACACCTTCAAATATTAAATGAAGTTCTTTAATATCATTATAAAGATTTACAGGTAAACTAATACGTGTATCACCTGTAATTACTGTATGTTGTGTTATTCTATTATCCAACAATTGCAATTTACCACTTTCATCAGGGGTAATTTCCTCATAACCCAACAAATAATTCATATTAATTCTATCATAATTTGCCATCACTCCTGCATTTTTTTCAGTTGCACATGGAATTTCAACAGAATTAAGAGTACTTTCATCACCCCATTTACGAGGAATAATATATACACCCCATTCATAAGGGTTTACACTTATATTAGATATTACATTTTTTGTGCTACCTGTCTTTCCTTCGGAGTAAATAAAATTTTTATTATTACCTAAATAGTTTGTTTGTACAGTTGGAATCTTTTTATCAATTGTTGATTCAGCAGCCTTTGCACGTGTTACTTCAGCTTCAATTGCTGCTGTATTGGCTGCAATATCACCCTTAACAGTGGTATCATCATAATTGGATAACGAAGAAGATTTTGTTTTTTCGGCTGTGGTGTAATCTTCAGTACTTAATTGTTTACCTCCCACTTTATCAACTTTGGTATCAATCTTGGTATTCAATTCACCTTCAGCAGTGGTGGCACGTTCCACTTCAGCAGTAATGGCATCAGCATTTACTTTTTCAGCAGCTTTAGCACGTGTTACTTCGGTTTCTATTACTTCTGTATTCGCTGCAATATCACTTTTAACAGCAGTATCATCATAATTTTCCAAAGAAGCCAATTTTGCTTTTTCTTCTGTGGTATAATCTTCTGTTGAAAGTTGTTTACCTGTAACCTTATCAACCTTTGTATCAATTAAAGTATTGGTTTCAGGTTTGGTGTAATAGTTTGAAAGGTCAACAGTTCCACCACCTGTTACTTCATAACCTGCAAATAACACAGATAATAATTCTTGGATATTATCACGGGTAACAGGAACATCATTCACTTGTATATTGGAAATCTGTTCAGTCACTATTTTGTTGTAAAATCTATTATAGAATGAAACTGTTTCAGAATCATTTTCAACTGTGTATGAAATTTCATTTAAAGGATATAAATCAGATTTATTATCAAATTTCAATTCAGCATATTTGGCTGTCGTGTTTATCTTCAACATCTTTATATTTTTTAGAATAGATAAAATTATTATTAATGGCAATCTTTACCCGAATCATCACTTTGTATTGCAATTGAAGCTTCACGGGTTAACTTATCGTATGTCACCCGACACACATAAGTATAATCAGTTTTATATGTTGAATAATTTGAAGTACAGGCTGCTTTCACAAACTTGGATTGTTCTCCTGAATAGACTTCCTCACCACCAACATTATTAAAATTATAACCATCCTGTACCATTTCGCCACCTTTATAAGCCTTTATTTCAAAGGTCATATAACCATTTTTCTTTTCACCATACCAATTAGCATATACATCAACATAAATCTTATCAGGAAGATTAGGTAAATGTTCTTCAGAACAAAGTGCCAACATATCAATAAAGGTACATTCATTACCTGAATCACGGTTATCACCACCATATTTAAGGTATTTGGTAACTTCGGCATTACTGTTTCCCTTCATATTCCAACCAACAGCCAAACCATCAATTGTAGTACCTGAAGCATCCACCAAACCACTATTTACCAACTCTGTTGCAGTGTCTAAGTCCCTGCCATCTTCAGCAGTCCATTTATATCTGTATGTTAGGAAATTGAAATCAGGAATCTTAATAATCTTTGCTGCTTCTTGTGTTACAGTGAATATAATCTTTTCATCACTTGATGTATCGTGTGTTAATGTAAATACAGCAGTCTTTTCTTCTTCAATATCTGATTCAGATACCCTTATTTCAAATGAATTGGTATTTGCTGTATAGGTGACAAAATTAGAATGTGATATATTGGTTGCAACTGAATAAGTACCTGCACCACCTGCACACATTATTGATAACCTGATAGAACATCCTGCTGCTGAACAAATAACACCGTTTGAAGTGGGTGTAACCTGTTCGCCTGTGGCATCCATACCTGTTGACTGTAACACCAAATTCTGTATTTTCACATCAATTTCTTCCTGTGTATAAGTGTTTTTGAATTTGAATGTACCATTTCCATAATTGGTATTTCTGTCAAATTTTGCAATATTATCACCTGCACCACCTTCATTAAGATTGCAATTGGCTTTATCACTTGCCTGTATCATCTTCCAATCGTGTTGGCTATATATGGTAATATTTTTGGTTCTTACATTTCTTGTTAAAGTAATAAGATTGGGTGTTGCTGTTATAGAACCTGTAATTTCAGGTCGGCATTCCATATAATTCAGTTTCTTCACCACATTACCACCTTTCAATATTGAATCAGGGTTATATATACCTTCTGATTCATATTTGGATGAATCAGGATTTGATTTACCCTGAAGTATCACAATAGCCTGTTTCTTTCCTGATACAGAACATAAATCACCATTAATATCAAGTGCTTCACCTTTATCAATAGTTTGTTTTAACGCATAAGTGGCAACCTGATAACCTGTATTCTTTGATGAAGCATTCAATTCACAATAAATCGGTTCAAATTCAGGCAAATATTGGAATTTAGCACCACCACCATTAACCATATAATCAGGATTCACTTCAAATAATGGGAATTGGCTATTCTTGGATAAGGTAACAGAATAACCGATTGAAGAACCTTTTGAACCTGTTTCAGCAGTATAAACAAGTGGAACACCGCCATCACTGCCATATACAAAATAACGTCCTTCATTAGTCCTGAACAGAACCAAGAATTTCTTTTTGTTGGTTTTCAATATTTCAGCCTGTATTTCTGAATCAAACTTTGATATATAAGTTGTAAGTTCTTGTGAGTAGCCACCATTCGCAAACTTTTCAGTAAACTTGGATTCGTCAATAGTCTGTAATTCGTACCATTTGCCCTTAATGTATATGTTATCAATATATATTTCAGAATACAACTTATCATCCCTGAATTCATATACTTGGAAATCATCAATATTAAGTACCCAAAGTGAATGAATACCTGAAATGGCATATTTGCATTCTCCTGTAAGGTTTTTATCTAATTTACAATCCATTTTCTTTTTTAAAAGAGATAAAAAAAGGTGATACAACCTAAGTCATATCACCTTATATAAACTATTTTCAAATCAATTAGTCTGTTACTACAACAGTAGGTTGAAGTAATGCTCTTACTAATTCTTCGTCTTTAACTAATTGTGCAACTTCTTGTTCAATACCTGCCATTACTATTGTAAAGCCGTTGGCATCCGCTTCTGCTGCGCCTGAAGCATAATTATCAGAACTTGCAACCATACCATTCAATCTGCCCAAGCAAACAACTTTGTTGTTGTTATCAACCACAAAGGCTGTATAACGTCCCAAGTCTAAGGCTTGCGTTTCTTTAAGAATATTGGTATCATATTCTGTCATTATGAAGGTTAAAGTATGTGTGCGGTATTTGTTACTGTTTCCACCTGCTGTTAAATCGTCCGTCCACTGCGCTGTACCATCAGCAAATTCCATCTGATATACTTTTTGCCCCGTTCCTAAAGTGATTGCTGAAATTACACCATCAGCATCTTGTTCATACTTATTGGCAACATCAAAATTTGCCAAATAAAGTCTTTTCACACCTGCCACACGGTACATACAATCACGTGTTATATTATTTGATAATTTACAACTCATTTTATTTTGTATTTTCTTCTTTATTATTTTAATAAAGGGGTATATTTCAACCCCTGTATATTAGATTTAAGCGTATAATACTGCTTCACTTGGATAAGCGATTGCAACACCGACTTTTAAAGCACCTTTAACCCATAATCTGTTTTCATTTGGTTTAGGGAATGTTCCTAATTCGATATTAGCAAAGTCTGATACCAAGTCAGTTAACATTATCAAGTTATCTACATTTGCAGCAACCATTTGTGCATTTGTTATGCCAACAGCAGGAACAATTTCAATACCTAAGTATCTGATAACTCCACCGTCAACTGTAAATGCAGCAGCAATAACTTGTGAATCAACGTTTGCCAAAGCCATCTTTAACGCTCTATAAGAGTTATAAGAAACAAAGATTTTAATTGCATCTTCCCCTTGTTGCAAAACTGCTTCAGGAATTGCGGTAAATACTTTTTCTAATTCGCTGATAATATTTGCTTTTGTCAAATTTGAACCTGCTACTTTAATTGAATCGGCTGCATCATTCAAGATTTTTACAAATCCATCAAATTCATTATCATTAGCTGAATCGCCACCGAATAACATTCTTTCAATATCTGCATTTACAGATTTACCAACAATATTAAGTGAAGCTTCACCTAAATTTGCAGGCATTTCATCCACATTTGCACCTGCTTTCATCTTGTCAACCAACCAAGTACTGTTAAATTTTTCAATACAATCTTCTAATTGAATCTTATAATCGGTTACAGTTGCTAATGCTTCAGATAATTTCAAAGCTGCTGTTGGATTCCATCCACAATCGTTATTTGATTTTTGTAAAACGTTTCCATCTAAATCTAACATATTTAGATAGGTGCTTTTCTTCACGTTAGGAAGTATTCTAACATAATTTCCTTCTACAATCTTTCCTGTAAATAAGGCTTTGGTAAACCAATCAGGTTGTCTGCTTGCTTGGTAACTAATACCTGTAATATCATACATTTCTGCCATGTTCTATTTTGTGTTTTTCTTTTACTTATTTTTCAATAGATAAATCTATTTTTATTTGTTGCTCATTCTTAGTGTGTAAGCAATCTTTTCCGCGCGTGTCATTTTTTCAAATGGTTTTGTTGTTGCATTTAAGGCTGTTGGATTAATAGGGGAAACAGAAGGTGTTACTTTCTTCATTTCAGTAATTTCAGTGTCTTTTTCGGCAACACTACCTTCCAATTCTGCAATCTTGGCTTCAAGTTCAGCAACCTTTGCCTTTAATGCTTCGTTTTCAGCCATAACAGCATCAACATCTACTTCAGCAGGTACATCTTCCATATTTTCTTTATCCTTTTCATCTTCAACAGATTCATCTTCTTTCTTTTCTTCTTCATCCACTGAAGCCAATTGTGCAGGATTTTCATTTGGAACATCAACAGGTGCAGGAACAGCTTCAGTTGGTTCAGTTACAGCAACAGCAGAAGGTTTTACTTCAACAAATTGACCTGCATCATCAATAACTAATGTGTTTCCGTCATAAAGCTTGTGTTCGCCTGAAGGTGCTTGTTCGTTATCAATAGTTGCAAAACCATCTTCATCAACCATTACTTCTTTACCGTCATATAATTGGTAGATTCTTACATTTTCACCTGAATCGGTTGCATCAGTTCTTTCTACATCTTCAATATCCATTAGGAACTTGCCTATTTTATTTAAAAGGCTTGTTTTCCTGTGTTTTGTCATTTTATCTTTCTTTATTGCATTATTTAGTTCTAATTCTTGATTGAAAAAACCTTCCAAACTGAATCCTTTTACCTTTCCTGCCATTACTTCATTTTCCCAATAACCTTTATCAGTGACTTTATAAGAAGCCATTAATGTGCCTTTAGGAAGGTCTTTAAAGCCTAAAGCATTTGATTTGTCATTATCAGGGTCGGTAACAATCCAAAGTTCAGTTAAGTAATTACCTTTCAATTCGGATTCGTGTTGGTGTGTCGTGTGGTATAAAGCCAATCCTGCTTTCATCATCTTGTGGGAAATCTTTTCAATTTCGGTTTCTGAAAATTGGATATAATAAGGTTGGTTCTGTTCGTCTAATCGGTATATCAGTTGATTTGGTTTCAAAACCACCCCTGTAAGGATTTGCTTTTTCGTGTCTTTATTCAATATCACTTTTTGATTTGATAATGTAACAAAATTTTCTTCAACAGCAGGTTTATCAACAAAGGAAATTGCGTAAATCCCTGTTATATCATTCAGTGATTCATCAACTTTACATTCATATATTGGTATTTTAGCCATTATCAATTTTTGATAATAGATAATTTCAAATAAAAAAAGGTGATACAGTTACCCATACCACCTTATTTATAAACTATTTTCAATTAATTGCTTGCACCTGCCAATTCACGTACCGAAGTCATTCTGCTTTGAACATCCTGTATTTCTTTCACTGATACAGAAGGCTTAAAATCAATTGAATTAATTGCATCTAATATTCTGTTATCCGTACCTGTTGCAGCACCAACAGTATCAAGATTAGCCAATTGCCCACCTGTTTCATATTGCACTTTGAAAGTCGGTGCAGGTGTGATTGAAGTATTGCCTTTCCTGTTGAAGTAAGAAACAACATCATTAACCTGTACTTCTTTATGTGAGGTGTTGATATATTCAATTAAACCTAAGTTTTTTTGAGTTGAAACTCTGTTTACAACATATTCGCCACCTTCAACTTCAATACCTGTATTTCCAACAGGAATACCACCTTGTGAGTGTCGTTTACCATTCAGCAAACCACCTTTTTCAAGTTTCGCCATTTGTGCAGCAATAATACCTGTTTGGATTGCGCCCATGGCTCCCACTAATGCAGCCATTATAAATGAAACAGGTGGTGGTGAACTTGCTAAAGCTTGCGTTACGCCTAATGCAGTCTGTGCAATACCTGTAATCAAGTTCTGTGCTAATTGGGTTTTCTTCTGTTTCTTTTCAATCTTAGCTACTTCCTTTTCACGCTTTTCTTTCTCTTTTGCAAGTTCTTTTTCCTGTTGGGCTAACTGTTTATTGTTATCCATTTCCCTTGCAATCTGTTCCTGTACCACTTGCGCACGTCCACCTGTTGCGGTCTTGGCTTCTTCTTCCAATTCTGCCAATCTTGCGTTTGATTCTTCTTTCTTTGAAACAGCTTCGTCATAAGCTTCAGTTATTTCATCAAGTTTTGCCTGTGCTTCTTCCATTTGCGCATCAAAGATACTTTGGGCTGCATCAAATGCACCTGAAAGAAGTTCATTCACACCTTCAAAAGCTTTAGCCATCTTTTCTGATAAGTCAGAAAAATATTGCTGTTGGGTTTGGGTTGAAGCCTGTGTATTATCTTCAATATTCTTATTGGTAACTTTAATTTTTGATTCAACATCATTCAAAGCAGCCTGTTTCTTATCTTGCAAGTCCTTATATTCCTGTGAATCTTTGGAATATAACCCTGCCATATCATCATAATACTTTGATATACGGTCTTTAGATGAATTAAGATTATCCAAATACTTGTTCAGTTCTTCACCAATCTTCTTATAATTGGCTTTGGTTGCGTCCACATCAATCAAATCAAACTTACCGCTTTTCTTAACTGCATTTTTTGTAAGGTCTTGGATTGATGTATAATGTGAATTCATCAATTTCAATTCAGAATCAAGTGCCTTTTGTGTTTCTTCAACTTTTTTCTTTTTGGCATCTTCATTAATTTTATTGATTACTTCAGTTTTTTCAGTCTCCAAATCAATTAAATCAACCTTCTGCTTTTCTTCAAGTTCCTTTATACGTGCATTTTTTGCTTCAGTTATCTTAGTTGTGTCCTGTTTTAGTTTTTCAGCCTTTTTAATCAGTTCGTTATACTGTTCTTCAACCTTTTTCTTTTCATCTTCATTCTTCTGTTTTAATAATTCAGCTTCTTTACCATAAACCAAAGCTATTTCATCAGAAGTTTTGGCTGCTTTTTTCTGTGCAGCAATCAACTTTTCTTCATTAGCTATTGATAAAGCATAAGTTTCTTTGTTGAATGAATCCAAAGACTTCTTATAATCTTCCAATTGTTTTTTTCTTTCATCAGCAATCTTCTTTGCATCCTCTGCTGCTTTCTTAGCATCTTCAGCTTTTTTCTTATTGGCTTCTGCTTGTTTTTCAGTTAATTCTCTATCATAAGCCCACTTTTCACGCTGTATTTCGGCAAACTTTTCTTTATCATCCTTTGCCAAACTCAACTGATAAGCATAATACTTTTGATATAGTTTTTTTCCTTCTTCAGTGTACTTGTAATCAGAACCATACTTTGCTTCATTATTTTTAATAAGGGTATCAGTAGTTGCCAAAGCACCTTCAACAAATTTCTTATTGCGTGCAGCATTTGATGCAGCGATTGAAGCGTTCTTTCCTTCTGCATAATTACCCATTACATCAAAACCCTTTTTGAATTCATCAACAGCACCCGAAAAATCACCCTTCATCAATTTAAACAGGGCTTTGAAAGGTGAAACTATATAGTTTACAATTACACTACCAATACCCATTAAAGCAGCCTTAAAACCGTCTATTGGTGCAATCAATTTCAAAAACCAATCCTTTATTTCGGAAAAGTTGGCAATCAATAAACCAAGTAAAACCACAATAGCACCTATACCCGTTGCAATAAGAGCTTTACTGAATGTTTTGGTAGCAACTGTTGCTGCACCTGTTGCCACTGTACTTGCACCCTGTGCAGCCGTTTCAGTTGCTAATGCAGCAGCGTTTTGTTTATGGTCTAATCCAAGTACCTTTAACGCTTTTGAGTAAAGAAGATTGGTTGCTGTACCTTTCTTGGTTATGTTTTCTTGAAGTACCTGCAAAGATTGAAGGGTTGCCATCACACCCTGCAATTGGGCAATCTTCTGTGTAACTTCTTCACCCGATACACCGAACATACTCATTACACCTGTTGCAGTTCCGAATGCAGCCGTTAATGATTCACCAACATTAATTACACTTGATAAACCCTTTGCAGAAGAAGCATAAGCATCAACTGTTGCTGCTGCTTCATTTACTGCTCGTTTGGCTTCACCTGCTTGTTTTGCTAATTCTTGAAATTGTTCTGAAGTAGGGTCAACACCTTGTGAAATCAGAAGTGCCAATTGGTCTTCCAACTCACCAACCCCTTTTTTAAACTCACCTGCCTGTTCAACTAAACTTGCAGTTGCCTTTTCATAATTACCTACTGAATCTTGAAATCTACCCGTACTTTCTTTGGCTTCTTTGTATGCAGCATCTAATTCTTGAATCTGCTTCAATAGTTTGCCACCAACCTTTTCTGATTCACGTTCAGATTTAGAAAGGTTATCATATTGCTTGCGTAATAATGATAGTTGCGCACCCATTTGTTTAATACTACCTTCATTTGCAGTATTAACTTTAACTTCCTGTTCTACAACACTTCTTCTTTCACGCAAAGTTTGGGTTGCTGCTATCTGTTGGCGTGTTGCATCTTCTTCAAGTTTTGCCAATCTATTTAAAGTGTCCTGATATTGTTTTTGGGCTTTATCCTGTTCAGTAGTGGCTTCTGTCTTTCGTGTTGTTGAAGCAGTAACAGTGGTATTGGAATTATCCAACTGTTTCAAAGCATCCACCAAAGAAAGAACATCATTATATGATTTTTCTACTCCGTCTATCTGAATAACGAATATTTTCTTATCCATTCTATCTTTTTAGAAACAGATAAAAAGAAAGTGGTGCAGCCATTACAACCACACCACTTAAATCTTAATTCATCTTTCGGATAAGTTTCAGTTTCGTTTTATTCTTTTCTGTTATATCATACCCTTCAATACTCGATATGTAATATAAATCACCATTCCACTTAACTAAGTTTGAACCGTCCAATCTATCATATTCATCAGGGGTTAAATAACATTCTATTTCAGTATAGTTGGTATCATTTGATGCAACCACTGTGAAATAAGTGGTTAGAATAGAATTACTTTTATTCTTATAATCCAAATTCAATATCTTATCCTGATTGAATGTATTGGAAA
>OGMJ01000793.1_pt1 | contig 16444 bp, 17 predicted proteins | sample 1573181 | NCBI WGS metagenome assembly OGMJ01 (sample SAMEA2582004, study PRJEB24529) | metagenome | biome: Human gut stool | place: China | collected 2011
AGATGTTGAAGGTATTGGTTATGGATGGATATGGTGTGCTAATAATCTACGTAGTAAATCAAGAATTTTACAGAAAAGAGCAATAAGGAAATTTGCTATGGACTTGTTAAAACCAGAAGATGAAAATACTAATATTTTATGTTTTGATAATCCAAATGAAAAAGTTCATGTATATGGATTTATTCCTAAAGACAATAAAAATGTTTATATTCAAATCAGACTAAGTGATGAAGAATTACATTTTTAGCATGAACTTATCAATAAAAGAATCACAATAATACATACACAAAGGAGATTATTAATATGGCAAAAAGAGTTGCAAAATTTGAAAAAGTATCTTATGAACAGTTTGAAACAGCATGGAAAGATTCATTCAGTAAGCCGTCAATGATTACTGATAAAACAATTAAAGATGCATATTACCCTATTGAACTTCCTCAGAGAGCAACTAAAGGTAGTGCTGGCTATGACTTCTATTCACCGTTGTCATTTGTGTTAGAGCCTGGAGAAACAATTAAGATTCCAACTGGTATTCGTTGCGGAATGAACAATGATTGGGTGCTAATGTTGTTTCCAAGAAGTGGTTTAGGTTTTAAATATAGAATAAGACTTGAGAACACAGTTGGTATCATTGACAGTGATTATTTCTATTCAGATAACGAAGGGCATATTATGGTTAAAATTACCAATGAAGGGGTTAAAACTATGAAAGTAGCTAAAGGTGATGGCTTCTGTCAGGGGATTTTCTTACCTTATGGAATTACAGAAGATGATAAAACTGAGGGTACTCGTAATGGTGGATTTGGAAGTACAGATAAATAAAAAATAGAGGCACTGAATAGAGTGCCTCTAAAGAAAAATGTGTGTTGGTTGTGTACAAGTGAAGTGTATGGAACAACCATCTACACTATATCATACTATTTAACAAAAAGAAAGGATAAAGATGAAAATTCGACTAAATGATTCGACAGATGCTACAGAAATTGTCAGTATTGCCAATAGATTTAAAAATTGTGATATTGATGCACAGTTCGGAAGATATGTTATTGATTTAAAGTCTATTCTGGGAGTCTTATCTTTTGGATTACCAAAAGATATTGACATAAATATTATGGGTCCAGAAATAGATATAGAAATTTTTAATAAAGCTATTAAAAAGTGGAGGGTTTAACTATGAAATTTGAAAGAACACATGTATATAACTTTGAGGAAGCACTTTATGGAATGAGACTGCCGTTAATGTCTCATAGTAAGAGTGATAGTACTAATTGTATTGATAAAGAATGCGATCATTGTCCTTTTGTATACGAAGATTATAACTGTGATATGATGGATTATATTATTGGTCCAAACGATATGGATTTATGTCAGAGACTTATCAGTGCCGGACCAGAGCATAGAAAATTTTTAAGACAGATTTCTGTAGCTGTTACTATTACAGCACCGCTTTATTGGTGGAAAGAGTATGATACATACAAAGTAGGAACAGTAGCTAATAGTTCCAGTACAATGCATAAACTTGCTAGTACACCTATTACTTTAGAATGTTTTGAAACAGACGATTTCGATTCAGAGATTGAAGACCCAACAGCTATTATTAATCAGTGTGAGCATTATAGACAGAAATATCTTGAGACTAAAGACAAACGCTATTGGAAAGCTTTAGTACGTTGGTTGCCTAATGGATGGCTTCAGACAAGAACTCTCAGTTTGAATTATGAGAATCTTCGTTCTATGTATTTTCAGAGGAAGTCTCATAAATTAACTGAATGGCATCAGTTTTGTGACTGGATTTTAACTCTTCCTTATGCTAAGGAGTTAATTACTTATGCAAAGGAGAATGCCGCATGATAGTACTTGTAGGAGAATCAGCATCAGGTAAAAGTTCTATTGAAAGAGAGCTTATTGCTTTAGGTTTTAATAAAATAGTTACATATACTACTAGACCTATGAGAAAAGAAGATGTAGATGGAGAAACATATCATTTTATTACAGAAGAGCAATTTAATGATATGATAGAAAAAGATCTTTTTGCTGAACATGCTTCTTACAATGGTTGGCAATATGGAACAGCTAAAGAAGACTGTACAGATGATAAAGTAGTTGTCTTGACTCCTCATGGGCTCAGACAATTAAAGAAGAACAAAGATTTGCATATTATATCTTTCTATATTGATGTTCCTCGAAGGGATAGATTAATTAAAATTTTAGAACGTGGTGATGATATACAAGAGTCTTATAGAAGAAATTTATCTGATGTGGGTCAATTTGATGGTATTCAGGATGAAGTAGATTATGTAATTCCAAATAAAGGCTATTCATGGAGTCCTTTAAATATGGCTCATTTAATCAAAAGGAGTATGGAATGGATGAAATGTTAACTCCAACAGATATACAAAAACATCTTAAAATAGGACGTAACAAAACATATCAGCTTATTCAATTAAGTTCTTTTCCTAAAATAAAAATAGGAAATACATACAGAATTCCTAAAGAAAAGTATCTTAAATGGATATCTGATAATATACGTAAAACAATATTTTTATAGTAAAAAATGGGAGCTATATCGAAATGATATAACTCCCTTATTTTTAATCAAGTAAATTTATGACTTCTGATTTATGTTTGTTCATGATATGCATATATATGTTATAAGTTGTGGAAACATCTTCATGTCCAAGTATCTCTGATATCACCTTGATATCTACAGGTTGGTTCTGTTCCCATCCTTTCTGTAGTAGCATAGATCCGAACGAATGCCTAAGATCATGTAGGCCGAAACCATTAGATTCAATATCAGCTCTCTTGAGGATTGCTTTAAGCGTCCTGGTAAGAGTTGACTGTGATGGTGGAATATTGTTCTTAGTTACGAATATATGGTCATCTCCGGATGCTTCCAGTCCAGGAGACACAGTTTTAAGCCAGAGCAACTGTTCCTTTGCACGATTTGCCAGAGGAATGACTCTGATTGACTTAGGACGCTTTGGTGTATCTATGAGCCACTGATATTTGCTATCTACTTTGATACGCTCCATTGTCTTATCTATGTTAATGGTATTATTCTTAAAATCTATATCTTTCCATGTGAGAGCATAAGCTTCTCCTATACGCATACCAGTATAAAGAACTAACAGACAGAACCTAGCATTACGTCCATAGATGTAATCACCTGTCTTTACGCCTGGCAAAGCAGAATCTGCTTTCATAAGAGCCGTCTTATAAAACTTCTCAGCTTCTTCTAAAGATAAGAAAGAGTGTTCTTTCTTCTGTACTGCATATTTTGACTTATGCGGCATCTTAATCCCTTTTGCAGGATTCTCTGTGATAATGTTACAGGATACAAGATAGTCGAAAACAATATTGAAAAGAGTGCGTGTCTTTTTAACAGTGCTCTCAGAATATTTCTTCGACATATTTGTATAGTATGTTTGAATGACAATCTTGTCTATAGCAGCCATCTGTACATCAGCAATCGGATTAGTTTTAATATAGCAGCGATTTGTAGACTGAAGAGTAGCATAGTTATTTGTCTTGAAAGTCGGCTCCAACGTCTGCAGGATATTATCTATACATTCCCCAAGAGTCATCTTACGATAATCTTTTTGGTTAACCCTCATACTCTTAGCTTCAAATTCTTGTATCGTGCGTTTTACACCAGCTTTTGTCCTTCCTACAAATTCTTTCCGGCTTGTCATACCATTATATTTCTTACGGTACCTATAGTATGTAATGTCATTCTTTGTTACAGTATCCCATGATCCTGAACCTTTTTCCCTTCTTGCCATATACATCCCTCCGTTGTACAAAATTACACTAATTTTACTTACAAAATAAAAAACTTTACTTTTTTCCAAAATTATGATAATATGAATTATGTGTTAAGTAAATTATAGCATAAGGATAAGGATGAAGCAATAATTATTTCCCCCTTATCAATGCGGAAAATGAAATATTCCCCCTTATTTCCCCCTTATGAATTAAATTTAATAGGGTGAAAAGGGTATAAACTAACACGACTAGGTATCAAGTTTGACAACTGAATATCTCTTACAAGTGGCCTTAAAGCCAGTAAAATCAATGCTTTTCAGTATTTACAAGGGTTTAAAAAGATTGATTTTCAAGATACGCGCCTGTAGCTCAGTGGATAGAGCAGTGGTTTCCGGTACCTATGAAAAATCGACTTAAAGCCTTATAAAACAAGCACTTCTTAAAAAACTTCACCCTTATTTCACCCTTATTAAATCGAAAAAGAGGTAATTAAAAAATGGCAAGAGTAAGAAAAGTAGAGCTTACATCTGAAGAAGTTAAAGCGGAGATTACATCAACAGAAGAACAAATTACTAAGCTTACTGACGAACTTAAGACTCTTAAATTGCAGAAGAAAAATCTTATGAAAGACTTAGTAGTAGCAGAGAAGAAAGAAGCAGCCGCAAAAGAAGCACAATCTATGAAAGATCTTGCCAGATTACTTCGAGAAAAAGGACTTTCTGTAGAAGACGTTCGGAATATGCTTGATAAAGAATCAAAGTAAAAAAATGGGTAGCCAAGTATAATGCTTGACTACCCATAAATTATAGTACATTGTCTTTTGTATATCTGACTTCCAGAGATTCAATATCTGGAAGTAATTTCTCATGATAAATATCATTTCCACCAGCCTTTTCATAAAGCTTTCCCATCTCTAGGAATGTCTTTAATCCATCCGGTGTGATGTATCCTTGTGCCATAAAGTCTCTATGCATTCTCCAGAGAGAACTCCTAAATGATGCTACAGTACACTCATCTTGATTAGTTATAAAATTCTGCATCAAAGTTGTAAGATCAGTAAGCTGTGTGCTTAGAGTATTTTGATTTGTTCTCAGATCATCTCTGATATTAATGGACTGATCATGATAATTATGCTGAGACTGCTCAAAATCAGCAATTTTCTGTTCCATATCAGACAACTTCTTCTCTAAAGCTTTCTTCTGTAGAGATGCTTTTGTTTCGAGACCAAGCGCATCAAGAAGTTTCTCCCATCCAGCTTTTAAAGCTATAGCAAGCATTGCACAAAGAAGTAAAGATATGATCACATTGATCTCACCAAACTCATGGATTTTCTGTATCTGTTCAATACCCATGACGTACCTCCTTATGCCTTAGTAATATATTTGGCTGATACATAGCCAACATATTCTTTTTTAGTAATTGATACTTTGTACCATCTGTCACCTTTAGTATCTTTTGTAACTCCGAGGACATTAATAAGATTGTCTTTATTTAACATCGGATACTCTGGAAGTAATGGATGGTCAGTACCGGGGTTTTTGCGAACATTCAATTTACTTGCAGTTACTTTTCCTACAAATGGATATTTTTTTGTAGTTGTTGCAACAGGAGTATTAGGATTTTTAATGTTAGATTTTTCTACATACCCTATATATTTTGCAGCGATACGAACCTGATATCTTGTACCAGATTCACCGATGATATCCACAAGATTACCTGCATTAAGTTTAGGATATGTACTTAGCTTAGAAGCTCCTGTAGCGTCTGAGAATACATCTGTTCCATTAGCTGTACAAGAACCTACCCATGCAGTATAAGATGGCTGTACAGGTGCAGGAGATGTTAAAAAAGATGTGACAATTGAATAGTCTGGACGACAAAACTTTGTTCCAGGGAGATTTGAATTATAATAACTCTTAGCATAAACTCCACCGCCATTTGGAACAATAGAAGAGCCTCCTGAAGTGTTACCTTCAATAGTATAGAATTTATCTCCTTCGACTTTTGTTACTAATCCAGTATGAGCGAATGTGCCATTACGATAGAAGATTACAATGTCTCCTCGCTGTGGATTTGCATACTTTGTGAAGAGATTTCCAAGAGTAGGACAGTATACATAAGGCCAATGTTTAAGAAGTTTTTTAGCTACATCAAGACCGAATGTTTTCATCATACACCAGCTCAGAAATGCAGCGCACCAAGCCTGTGCCTGATACTGAGGATATACGTCTCTCCAGTATTTAGTGTAGTTATTGTAACCTGCATTTGCAGTTTTATCATCAAGCTGAGAATTAGATTTCTTCTCTAAATATCCAACCTCATTTTCGGCGCAAGCAATAAGAGCATCAATAGCCTTTTCTTTATTCATAGTATCACTTCCTTGTGTAGTTGTTGGTTTGGGAGAGTTTGTAGAAGTAGTAGAAGATTTAGAATAGTCTTTATAGAATACACTTCGATCAGTTTTTGTTGGAATACCAGGAATGGTTGCTTTACTAGAGTATTGCCATCCAATAACACCAGTAGAAGCAGGAACTCTTAATCTTTCCTGTAATTCACCGGTATCATTATTAGGATATCGAGCAACCCAACAATCATACTTTTTAGCACCTTCTGGTAACTGGTTCTGATACCAAGAATAGCCGCAATAAATACCAAATTTATATCCAGCTTTGACAATAATAGCTCTAAACGCTTCGATCATTTTCATCATTAAATTGTCAGATAAATTCTCCTGACATTTATCCTCTATATCAAGAAACACTGGATAATCCAGTTTTCTTTTATTCAATGTTTTAATAACTACATTTGCTTCATTTTTAATCTGAGCAATAGTAGTAGCATAGCTGTATTTATAGACTCCAACAGGAATTTTATTCTCAATACAGCCTTTATAATTAGGTTCGAATGTGCTATCAATAATATTTCCTTTTTCTGTAATTCTTAGGATAGCGAAGCCCATTCCATAACTAGCAACAGTTTTCCAGTCGATGTTTCCATTCCATCTGGAAACATCAATTCCTTTAATTTCTGCCATAATATCAAGCCTCCTTTTAGTCAATAAAAAAGAGAGGCTTTTAATCCTCTCTTTCAAGTTCTTTCAACATATTAAGTTCTGATTCAGAAATAATCTCAAGCGCCCATTCATCTGGCACATAGTTTTTCATTCGCTTACTCATATTATTTTTTCTATAATATTTATTCCAGAAATACAGATTCCCAAGAGCACGAGCTTTATGCATAACACATATATAAGTAGCTTTTGAGTCAGGAGTACCATTCACTTGATAATCATAACCAGAACAATTAGAACATCCTGCAGCTATAGGACAATAGAAACATTCATCTGTACTCTGTGTCCTTCTATCTATTTTTGCCATACAATTAATTCTGCATTTATAACATTCTGTGCATCCTATACCATTATCTACATCACCAATAGAGTACGGTTCTTGCTCTCCATTAAGAGAAGATTCCATATATCTGATACATGGAAATATGCGACCTTGAGGATCGCAAGCAATCATTGAATTACCAACGCCTCCACACCAACTTTGTAAATCATCAGGATCTTTAGGCTGAAAGAAGTCTTCATTATAAAGGGAACAGAAGAAATCACGTTCAAAATCAAAATTCTGTTCCAAGAAATAATCAGATATACGTTTCATTTGATCATAAAGAACAGTTGCATGTACAGGTGTCCAACCCTTTTCATATACACAATTGGCATTGATTTCATCATATCCAAGATCGACCATATGCTTAATAGCATCGTATAGAAAGCTGATATTGCCCGGAGCAATTGTGATCTTGCTTCCCATATGATTTCCACGTTTCATCCAATCTGACGCAGCATCGACAGCTATGTCATAACTTGGACCACCATCTGGAAAAACTCGACAGGAATCATGTAATTCTTTATTCCCATCAATAGTAACTGAGAAAGATAATCTATTGGCCCACTTACGAAGAAATGCTTGTACTTTTTCGTCTCTGTATAAAACACCATTTGAACAAATAGAGAACATAGTTTTCATGGCCCAAGGATGATCCAACTCTATGAGTTTATCCATAATATAAGTACAGATTTGATCTATAAGCTCTATCTCAAGAAAGGGTTCTCCTCCAATGAAATCTACAACCAATCCAGGAGATTTCTCTGGATTGATATAAGATTTAAAACCTTTTTCACCTGATACAACTAAATCAAAGAATTTCTTAGCTGTTTCAAACGACATTCGATTTTTTCCTTTGTGTCCTTGGTAACAATATAGACACGCAAGGTTGCAATCATCAGTTACTTGAAAAGTGATACTCTGTGTTAATATTCTTTGTCCGTCATCGGTTTTTACCTTCTTAGATGGATAAAGTCTAGCTATCTGGTCCGAATATTGTTCTGTCCTTTTCATGCTATTCCCTCTAATTCTGGAATCTCACAATTACATTTAATAGTAATAGTCATTTCGTCAGAATTATTTGGAATAATCCAACTATACTGATGACCTTCGAGGTATTCTGGGATGTATTCCTTTGCCATCTCATTTGCAAGAGCAGCATACTTTCTCTGTAATTCTGCACCACGTTTATTGTAAGACATAAGAGTATCTCCATTGATGAGTTCTAAATCGCTTGGATGTGATTCAATAACTCTCTGTACAATGTCTTTTACGAAGTTTAATTCAAAATTAACTCTTTCAAGCTCTGTAGCTTTTTCTTTATCAACCTTTACGATTATTTTTCTCATATCCTTATATTCCTTTCATTCTTAATTATTTATCAGAAGCTGTTTCCGTTTTTTCTTTAGTTTCTTCTTTAGTTTTTTCTGTTGTTGTTTCAGTGGTCTCAGTAGGAGCTATGGTTTTATCTGTAGCTAATGAGATATTAATAACACTTCTTTCATTGGAGATTTCTTCTGAAATACTTTCAATTTTCATTCCAGTATAATCTTTCTGGGTATTCCCATAAATAATTTTAAAACCTGTTCTATTTTCATCAGTGATCATATCCTTAATAGTGTTTAAAGATTTATCAGAATTGAAGATAGAAATAGTAGCCACGATATTTCTATTCATATCATTTCCCAACCCATCTTTATATCCTTCATATGAATATGTATCGTTAGCACGAGTAATAATTAGTTCTTGTCCATCTTTTAAAATAAGTTTCATAACAATTCCTCCTGTAATTTAAACATGGACCAAAGCATTACACTTTGATCCATGATCCGTTTTGTTTTACAAATATTTTTCCTGATTTACGGGTGATTCGACAGAAACCATTTCCGGTATGGCCTGTTTCATTTGTTCCATCAGGTGATTTAAATGATTGATTTCCTGCTATAGTTTGCGCATTGGTAAGGTAGTAAGAAGAATTTACATAATTACCACTTGGATAATTAGCAGCAGTAGCTGAAGTGTAAACATATCCTGAACCTCCGCCATTATAGCCTTGGTAGTTAGTGCTATCACTATAATCAGAACATGCACCACCGCCATACCATCCAACTCCGCCACCGCCGGAACCATAATTATAATTAGTTCCAGAAGTTGTTGCAGAACCACCTTGACCAAACGAACCATTTGTACCTGCAGCAGTTTGTGTAGCTCCATATCCAGAAGCAGAAGAACCACCAGTAGTTCCACCGCCATATTTTGTTGTAAGCGAATTTTCTGATGATGACCCTCCACCGCCACCAGCGACAATAACTCTAGCATAAAGATCATTTTTTTCTATACGAACATCGGTTGCACCGCCGCCGCCTTGTCCATAACTACTATAATTATAAGTTCTTGAACAACCTTTTCCTCCTCCGTTAAATCCACCAGGTGTTTCACCTGTTGAAGTTGTAGCTTCTGGTTGTCCACCAACATAAATATATAAATCCGTAGAATTTTTAGTTAGAGTTATGGTTCCGACAGAATATCCTCCAGCACCACCATAATAACTACTATATGAACCTCCTTGAGCACCCCAGCATTCTATTGTATATTTTCCTCTTGGAAGTGATATAGCTTGAGCTGTTCCTGTATAAGCAAAATCCATTACGGCATTAGCGCCAGCATCATAAATTTTATTGTTCATCTTCATAAATACTGGAGCTGCTTTTTTAATTTCATTGTTCATTTTACAATGTAGAGTTTTCTTTTTGATATAACAGGTAATCCTACAATAGCCATTATCAGAATGACCAGTTTCTGTAGTGCCAGAAGGAGATTTAAAAGATTCATTGCCAGATAAATTAGAAGCATCAGAAAGATAGTAAGATGAATTTAGAAGACAGCCTTGAGGATAGTTAGAAGCAGAAGAGGAAGTATAAACGTAACCAGAACCACCTCCGCCACCGCCATCATCATCTCCAGAACCATCAGGATAAGTACCTTGTCCACCGTACCATCCTCCGCCACCGGCTCCACCATAACCTGAAGCGTAATAACATCCAAAACCACCGAAACCAAAACCAGCAGCACAATTAGAAGAAGAGTTTGTAGTACCTTGTGAATTAATAGCACTTAAAGATGAATATGAAGCAGTTTGAGATCCACCATACCCATATGAACCACATCCAAAATTTCCCCTAGTACCAGATACACCACCTGCATACCCGCCACTATAATTAGGACTACCATCAGAACCACCGCCACCTGCAACGATAACACGGGCGTATAAAGAAGCACTTCCAATACGAATATCAGTAGCGCCACCACCACCTTTATAATTGTATCTATATCCACCACCATTGAAACCTCCGGGATAGATTGAATTTGATGCTGATGTAACAGAATTTCCAGATCCACCAACATATATGTATATAGTAGTTTTTTGAGTCAATGTTAAAGTTCCTGTAGAATAGCCACCTTTTCCACCATAACTAGAATTAGAACGATAACCTCCCTGTGCTCCCCAACATTCAAGAACATATTTTCCGGGTTCGAGGGTTACAGATTGAGCTTTACCTGTATAAGCAAAATTCAATACACTCTTTTCCGAGTTTCCACCGTACACAGAAGATACAGAACAAATAGCAGTACAATTGTTATCACATGAAGCTTCACAAGAAAAGCCGCATGAGTTATCACAAGAACCACCACATCCACCTGTACAGGTTCCTTTACATCCGCCAGTGCAGTCATTGGCGCAAGTGGTGGTGCAAGTAGTATTACAAGTGCCAGAACAACCACCAGAACAGGTAGAATCACAACCATAACAACCAGTATAACAACCGGAATCACAATTTCCTGAGCAATTACTTGAGCAAGATCCACCACAACTGGTGCAATCGTTGGCACAAGAAGCAGTGCAAGTATGCTCGCAATCATAAGCACAAGTAGCAGTACATGCAGCATTGCAATCATTAGAGCACCTTTGAGCACAGGCGCTTGTACAGTCTCCATCAAAGTTGTTCCCACAGCCAGTGCATCCGGTTACACAAGCACTTGTACAAGCTCCAGTACAGTCATTAGCACATTTGGCAGTACAGTCAGAACAAGTACTTCCTGAACCTCCCTTACAAGTTCCATCACAATATCCAGAACATCCACCAGTACAGTTAGTAGAGCAAGAACCACCACAAGAACCACCACATCCACCAGATGATGAATGAGTGCAGTCAGTAGCACAAGAAGTTCCACATCCATTACTACAAGCCATAAGCCTCACCTTCCTTTCAGTCTTTTATTCATAAGTAATCCAAATATCTCCATTCTTTCCGTCACTAGCTGCAGGTTCCGTTGTTGAAAGATGAATACCTATTTCAGCTAACGACCAACTTACGTTTCCAGATCCATTTACAGATTTACTTGTATTTCCTACAGTAACGGTTCTTGTTGTTCCCCAATTAGCAGTAGTAATATTAGCTGTACCATCAAAATTCGTACCATTAATAGTTCGTGCGGTTTTTAGTTTTTTAGCAGAGCCGCCACTACCTGTTCCGTGAAATATAATCGGCATAGTTAAGCCCTCCTTTTATAAATCTATGTGTTTCCAACCAGAGTTCGGTTTTACGGATAATCCATATTGTGTTGGGTTCAAATTTGTAATTCTGCAGAATCCACTGCCTGTGTGACCAGTTTCTGCTGATCCTGTAGGAGAAGTAAAAGAAGTGTTTCCTGCGATAGTCTGAGCATTTGTGAGATAATGAGTAGAATTTAGTAGACATCCGTTAGGGTAATTTTTAGCTGTAGAAGAGGTATAAACATATCCTGAGCCTCCTCCACCCCAACGTCCATCAGAGTCAGAATCACTGTCATAGGCTCCGCCGCCACCGTACCAGCCACCGCCTCCACCACCACAAGAGTAGCCGGAAGCATTTCCGCCTTGACCAAAAGTAGCCTGAGTGCCTGTACTCCAAGTTATACCACCTGCAGTTTGTGAGGCACTACCGCCAGATCTATTTTGACCAGTAGTATAAGAACCGGTAGTGTTATTATAATAGCCATCTCCACCATATTCTCCACCGCCACAACCACAAGGATTAGCATTGGCACTTGTTACACCAGCTCCGCCGCCACCTCCGGCTACGATAACTCTTGAATATAGAGAATTTTGACCTATACGAACATCAGTTGCTCCGCCGCCACCTCTACCAGAAGAAATACCAGTTCCTCCACCATTGAATCCTGCAGCAGTAGAAGAGGAAGATCCAGCTCCGCCAACAGATATATAAACAGTAGTCGTTTTAGTAAGAGTAATTGTGCCTTTGGAGTAACCACCATATCCGCCAATGCAACCACTGTAAGTTCCTCCTTGACCACCCCAGCATTCTATTGTATATGTACCTGGTTTTAGAGTCTTAGATTGTGTAGAACCTGTGTAATTAAAATCCATTATGTCATTATTAGCATGAGTAAGGTATATTACATCTGTTAATTTAGTGATTCTTACGTAGCCATTACCTGAATGGCCTGTTTCTGTACCACCTGTTGGTGAAGGGAATGATTGGTTGCCAGCAATGGTTTGAGCATTAGAAAGATAATAAGCAGAATTTAATAAACATCCAGAAGGATAATTTGAAGCAGTGGTAGGAGTATAGACATAACCTGATCCACCACCAGCAGAATCACAATGTAATCCACCTCCGTACCAGCCACCGCCTCCACCAGGCGCTACATCTGTAGAATTACTGGCTGATGCTCCACATCCGAATTTAGCTTCGACGGAATACCTATTAGATTCCTCTGATGATCCTCCTGTACCAAAAGTAGTTTGTTTTCCGCCAGTGCCATGATAAACGCGGTTTGATAATCCATCTTGTCCTGTAGTACCTCCGCCAGCACCACCATTAGCTGCATTATTACTAACGTCATATCCTGCAGATCCTCCGCCGCCTGCAACAATAATTCTACTTAATAGTGAGTTTGTATCTCGAATGTTATTTATAAAATAAGATGAGTGTGAAAATACAGGACTCATTAAAGAAATATCAGAAGCTCCACCACCTCCGCCACCTACGCCAAAGTTGTTAGTACCATAACCATCACCGCCGCCATTAAAACCACCAGCAGTTCTAGTATTAAGGACTCCATTTTGACCTTGCCCTCCTACTGTTATATATATAGTGGTATTAGTTGAAACATTTAAAATACCTGTAGAATAGCCACCTTTTCCACCATTACCATAAGTTCCGTTTGATTGATTGCTATTTCCTCCCTGTGCTCCCCAACATTCTAACTTATACCTACCAGGAGTCAATGTAGCAGTTTGAACCGAACCAGTATAATCAAAATTCATAACAGAACCATTATAATTAGCAGATCCAACGCCGTACATTTTGTTATTATTTAATTTGAAATAAAATGCAGTAGCCTTTTTCATTGAATTATTTATTCTGGTATATAGTGCCGTATTCTTGCATTCAATAACAGTAATTCGACAATATCCGTTACCAGAGTGACCTGTTTCAGATGAACCTGTAGGTGAGGTAAAAGAAGTGTTGCCTGCGATTGTTTGAGCGTCAGTAAGGTAATAAGAAGAGTTTAATAAACAACCTGATGGATAGTTTTTAGCTGTGGATGATGTGTAAACATAGCCTGAACCGCCTCCGCCACCTTCAGAATCAGATCCAGTAGAGTATGATGAAACGGAGTATCTACTCGCTCCACCATACCATCCTCCACCGCCAGCACCGCCATTATAGGTATTGCCACCAAGTCCAAAGCCAAATGAATTAGTTCCACCAGAAGTTTGAGAAGCTTGTGTTAATGAAGTGTTCCCCGATCCTGCGCCACCGGTTTCACCACCACCATATCCGCCAGTTTCGTTATCTTCACCTGAACCGCCACCACCGCCTGCAACAATAATTCTTGCATATAATGAGTCTTGAGCAATTCTTACATCGGTAGCTCCGCCACCACCATTTCCAGGTTCACCTGTACTCTCGTGAGAAGCAAAACCACCGCCATTGAAACCTCCTTCAACTTTCACATTACCTGTAGAACTAGACATTCCACCTTGCCCACCGACATAAATATAACAAGTAGTTAATTGTGTTAAAGTTAGTATTCCAATAGAATAACCACCAAGTCCAGAACCTGTAACTGTAGCAGAAGCACTATCTTGGCTCCGATTTCCACCCTGAGCGCCCCAGCATTCCAATTTATAAGTTCCTTTAGGTAATGTGACACTCTGAACAGCACCAGTATAATCAAAGTTTAAAATATCACCTGTTTTAATATTACTCATCGCCATACACCACCCACATATCACCAGGTTTACCATCAGTTGTCTTAGGTTCTTCAGTAGAGAACGTCACATTCCTTAACTGAGATTTCATAATATCTGGCTGATAAGCAGTTACAGCTCCATTAACAATGGGTTTGTTCTGTAATCCATTATAATCAGTTGTACCCGGATCACCTTTGTCACCGTAGACACCTATAACGGTTGCATCTGTATACAGATGATTATTATTTGATAAAACAAATTCATGATAGCACCACAAATATTTGTTTGTAGATGTCATAACCTGAGCGGAAGTCGCCCATCCAGTAGTTGATCTGGTTACTCCCTGTGATTTAGGACTTGCAAGATAATGAGGGATAACGCTTGAAATTCCAACTCCCTGATCTCCTTTAGGTAATGTAAAATTCAATATAGCATCTGTATCAGTACCAGAATTAGTTACCGCAGCCGAAGTACCTGTTTTAGCAGTACCAATTTTAATAGTTGCATTCTTACCAACTCCGGCAAGACATTGTTCACCTTTATAAATTGCCATGTTATCGCCTCCTTTTATAAATCATTTCTTATAACAATAGTAATGGGAATATCTACAGTTGGTTTTTCGGTTGCTTTTATAGTAATTTGATTTGTAGTCTGTCCTCCGTCAGCTAACATTGCATTTTGATAAGCTTCAATAGCAGCAGATGAAGCATTAGAAGCATAATCTATTTCTACTATATTTGAAGTAGTTGCACCAGATACAGGTAATACATATGTATACGGAGCAGAGGAACCAGTCCATTTACTAGCTGTAAGAGTAGTATTAATAAGTGCACTTTTCTTTGCATATGTTTTTTCTGATTTGGTACTTGAAAATGCACTGTTGGTTGTTATAGATAAGTCGTTAATAACATTTACAGAATCATATTCATCAATAACATTGTAATAGGTATTTGCGTTTAAAGTTCCGGCTTTCTTTTTTGCAAGATAATCAGCTTTTGTAATTTCAACAGGAACATTAAGTCCCATCTGAGATAAAGTAATATCAGCAGTACCATCAAAAGATGCGTTACCAATTTTTCTAGGTGTGGATAATTTAATTGCTGATGTGGCAGCACCGCCAGCAGAACTTGAACCAGCATAATTATGTGTGTGTCCAGTAGCAGATTTTCCATTTAGAGCAGTTGTAATAGCATTTTGAGTCATGGTACCATCTGTAGCCGACCCAGTTTCAGTATAAAGCTTAGTTATTCCTAAGTAACTTGATGTACCTACAGAATATGTCGTATTTGTAGGGATTACCCATGCACCATCTGCACGAAGAAACTTTAATTGTTCTCCTATATTAGGTGCAGGAACAAGACCAGCACTTCCGGCAGAAGAAGAAGTAGCACCCTTCATGTTTCCATAAGTATGATCGGTAAATAATGCATCTGCAGGCACTGACTTACCAAGTGTATATGAACAAGCTACTGGTTTACCACCTGAGAAATATACTGGCTGAGTTGATGATCCAGCATTAGAAGTAAGAGCAGCGGCAGATGATGCGCTACCTGCAGAAATAGCATATTTAACACTTTTTGTGGCATCAGCAGTATTGTCAACGTTGCCTAATCCGACTTCACTTTTAGTATGCGTATGTGAAGACGGAGCTTTCCCGTCAACTAACTCTTTTAATATTTTACCCTGTGCAGCAGATAGAGACTCAGTTGTAGAGCTGCTTATTAGATTATCCTGAATACCTCGCCAAGTGTCACTTGAAGGAGGCGTATAGCCAAGAGCGCTTATTACATCGCTTTTTGTAAGATCAGCTTTTACATAAGAGAGTTCTGACCATTTATGCGTACCATCTCCCACTTTATGTTTACCGAATTTATCACTTGTAATTGCTATTTCTCCACTTAAAAGAACAGGATTATTTTTATTCCAATTAGCTTCCGTATCATATTTATGTTTGATTCGTATATTGAGATTTTGTTCTCCCATTGTGCCCCTCCCTTTTTTAATTTTTATTTAAATAGAT
>OGMJ01000798.1_pt1 | contig 16383 bp, 17 predicted proteins | sample 1573181 | NCBI WGS metagenome assembly OGMJ01 (sample SAMEA2582004, study PRJEB24529) | metagenome | biome: Human gut stool | place: China | collected 2011
TGCGCCACGGTAACGTCATGCTCGACCCCGGCAAACGTATCGCCACGCTGGCTGGCGAACCCTTAACACTGAAACCAAAAGAATTTGCCCTGCTGGAATTACTGATGCGTAACGCCGGTCGGGTACTGCCGCGCAAACTGATTGAAGAGAAACTGTATACCTGGGACGAAGAGGTCACCAGTAATGCCGTTGAAGTGCATGTGCATCATCTGCGACGCAAACTCGGTAGTGATTTTATTCGTACCGTGCATGGTATTGGCTACACATTAGGTGAGAAATGAAATTTACCCAACGTCTTAGTCTGCGCGTCAGGCTGACGCTAATCTTTTTAATTCTGGCCTCGGTGACCTGGCTGCTTTCCAGCTTTGTCGCCTGGAAACAAACAACGGATAACGTCGATGAATTGTTCGACACCCAACTGATGCTGTTTGCCAAGCGGTTAAGTACGCTCGATCTCAACGAAATCAACGCGGCGGATCGCATGGCACAGACGCCAAATAGATTAAAACACGGTCATGTTGATGACGATGCGCTGACCTTTGCCATCTTTACCCACGACGGCAGAATGGTCCTTAATGATGGCGATAACGGAGAAGATATTCCCTATAGCTATCAACGGGAAGGTTTTGCTGACGGGCAACTGGTCGGTGAAGACGATCCTTGGCGTTTTGTCTGGATGACCTCACCTGATGGCAAATATCGCATCGTTGTTGGCCAGGAATGGGAATACCGTGAAGACATGGCGCTGGCGATTGTTGCCGGGCAATTGATCCCGTGGCTGGTCGCACTGCCGATTATGTTAATCATCATGATGGTACTATTGGGTCGTGAACTCGCGCCGCTGAACAAACTGGCGCTGGCACTACGTATGCGTGACCCTGACTCGGAAAAACCACTAAACGCGACTGGCGTACCCAGCGAAGTGCGGCCACTGGTTGAGTCGCTAAATCAACTGTTCGCCCGCACACATGCGATGATGGTTCGAGAACGACGCTTTACCTCCGATGCAGCTCACGAACTACGTAGCCCGTTAACAGCGCTGAAAGTGCAAACCGAAGTTGCGCAGCTCTCTGACGATGATCCGCAGGCGCGGAAAAAAGCACTGCTTCAATTACATTCCGGGATCGATCGCGCTACTCGTCTGGTTGATCAACTGCTCACGCTATCGCGGCTGGACTCACTGGATAACCTTCAGGACGTCGCGGAGATCCCGCTTGAAGATCTCCTGCAATCGTCGGTGATGGATATTTACCACACGGCGCAGCAGGCGAAAATTGACGTGCGACTGACACTCAATGCCCACAGCATCAAACGCACCGGGCAACCGCTATTGCTAAGTTTGTTGGTGCGAAATTTGCTGGATAACGCCGTGCGCTACAGTCCACAGGGCAGCGTGGTAGACGTCACGCTGAATGCTGATAATTTCATCGTGAGGGATAACGGCCCCGGTGTGACACCAGAGGCACTGGCGCGAATTGGCGAACGCTTCTATCGCCCACCCGGACAAACCGCTACCGGCAGCGGGCTTGGGCTATCGATTGTCCAGCGAATCGCCAAATTGCATGGCATGAATGTTGAATTTGGGAATGCGGAACAAGGTGGATTTGAGGCGAAGGTAAGCTGGTAACTTCTCTGTCTATGAGAGCCGTTAAAACGACTCTCATAGATTTTACTAATAGCAAAATATAAACCGTCCCCAAAAAAGCCACCAACCACAAACCAGACAAATACCGAGCGAGAATACATATACCCAAAACTCGAACATTTCCCGCATAAAGAGTTTTCTTAAGATAAGAATAATAAGTGGCGTAAGAAGAAAAAATGCTGCAATCATTGCTTGCAATATACGATCTTCGCCTGAAACGGAAGGTATACTGCAAATATTTCCTCCCGACTCAAGCATCCAGTCATACTTATTGAAAGCAAAAAAAGCATCTATTAACCAATAAGTAAGCATTATGTATAACAGAGCTTCAAATATTGTTTGAATTTTATGCTTTAACATATATCAGTACGCTCATAAAAATCCATTTATAATTATCAACATGACACGTTGATACTTTCATCTTTTACTTATTCAAAGCCATATTTTCAATCCCCAAAAAAACCGAACCAAACGTGTAAATTATTCCGGTGCGAGTAAGAATTATGAGGAATGGCTATCAGTATTGTCATTTTCAGAAAATATTTATCCTGCATCGGTGAGTCAGAGCTAGATCAGACTTTTGCTAAATTCGCAAAAGACTTTGCACATTTTGCTAATTTCACCGTACCGCTCTGTGACGTACTATAGTCGGCAAACGTCTCACTTTGAGGTTAAAAAATGAGCAACATCCTGATTATCAACGGCGCGAAAAAATTCGCCCACTCCAATGGTCAACTGAACGACACCCTGACCGAAGTCGCGGATGGCACACTGCGCGACCTCGGGCATGATGTTCGCATCGTTCGCGCCGACAGCGACTACGATGTCAAAGCGGAAGTACAAAACTTTCTCTGGGCTGATGTGGTGATCTGGCAGATGCCAGGCTGGTGGATGGGCGCGCCGTGGACAGTGAAAAAATACATTGATGATGTATTCACCGAAGGTCACGGGACGCTGTATGCCAGCGATGGTCGTACCCGCAAAGATCCGTCGAAAAAAGTACGGTTCCGGAGGCCGGGTAAAGGGCAAAAAATATATGCTTTCTCTGACCTGGAACGCACCAATGGAAGCCTTCACCGAAAAAGATCAGTTCTTCCACGGCGTTGGCGTTGACGGTGTGTATCTGCCGTTCCATAAAGCAAACCAATTCCTCGGTATGGAACCGCTGCCGACATTTATCGCTAATGACGTGATAAAAATGCCTGATGTTCCCCGCTATACTGAAGAATATCGCAAGCATCTTGTGGAAATTTTTGGTTAACTAGAGCTCAGGCTTTAGAAGGAGTTAACCATGCTTACCGTAATCGCAGAAATCCGTACTCGTCCTGGTCAACATCACCGTCAGGCGGTATTGGATCAGTTTGCTAAAATCGTTCCAACCGTACTGAAAGAAGAAGGTTGCCACGGCTATGCGCCAATGGTGGATTGCGCAGCTGGCGTGAGTTTCCAGTCTATGGCACCGGATTCTATCGTGATGATTGAGCAGTGGGAAAGCATCGCGCATCTTGAAGCGCATCTGCAAACCCCGCACATGAAGGCGTATAGCGAAGCCGTAAAAGGCGACGTGCTGGAGATGAATATCCGTATTCTGCAGCCAGGGATTTAATCCTGCCTTGTTTGCCCGGCCATCCTGACCGGGCAATGTTCTTTCCTTTAAACCTCAATCTCCGCCATGTCGCCTTTCTCTTGCAACCAGTTGCGGCGATCTTCCGAGCGTTTCTTCGCCAGCAGCATATCCATCATCGCGTCAGTACGCTGATCGTCTTCATCATCGATAGTCAACTGCACCAGACGGCGAGTGTTCGGATCAAGCGTGGTTTCGCGCAATTGCATCGGGTTCATTTCCCCCAGACCTTTAAAACGCTGGACGTTCGGCTTGCCTTTCTTGCGTTTTAATTGCTCAAGTACGCCCTCTTTCTCTTCTTCCGTCAGCGCGTAATAAACCTCTTTCCCGAGATCAATACGGTAGAGCGGTGGCAGTGCGACGTAAACGTGACCGTGTTTCACCAACGCGCGGAAATGTTTTACGAACAAAGCGCAGAGCAGCGTGGCAATGTGCAGACCATCAGAGTCCGCATCCGCGAGGATACAGATTTTGCCATAACGAAGCTGGCTCAGATCGTCGCTGTCAGGATCGATACCGATCGCTACCGAAATATCGTGCACTTCCTGCGAAGCCAGCACTTCGTCGGAAGAGACTTCCCAGGTGTTAAGGATCTTACCTTTCAGTGGCATGATCGCCTGATATTCGCGATCGCGCGCCTGCTTGGCAGATCCGCCTGCGGAGTCACCTTCCACAAGGAACAGCTCGGTACGGTTAAGGTCCTGCGCGGTACAATCAGCCAGTTTGCCAGGCAACGCCGGGCCGCTGGTCAGCTTTTTACGCACCACTTTTTTGGCCGCACGCATACGGCGCTGGGCGCTGGAAATCGCCATCTCCGCCAGCAGTTCAGCCGCCTGAACGTTCTGGTTCAGCCACAGGATAAAGGCATCTTTCACCACGCCAGAAACGAATGCCGCGCATTGACGCGAAGAGAGACGCTCTTTCGTCTGCCCGGCAAACTGCGGATCCTGCATTTTTACTGACAGCACATAGGCGCAGCGATCCCAGATATCTTCCGCCGACAACTTTACACCGCGCGGCAGAATGTTGCGGTATTCACAGAACTCACGCATCGCGTCCAACAGGCCCTGACGCAGACCATTAACATGGGTACCGCCCTGCATCGTTGGGATAAGGTTGACGTAGCTTTCGGTCAGCAGTTCACCGCCTTCCGGCAGCCACAGTAGCGCCCAGTCCACAGCTTCAGTATCACCAGCGAAATTACCGATAAACGGTTTTTCCGGCAGCGTCGGCAGACCATTTACCGCTTCCGCCAGGTAATCATTCAGACCGTCCTGATAGCACCAGCGTTGTTCGGTATTGTTGATCTCATCTTTAAAAGTGATCTCAACGCCAGGGCACAATACCGCTTTGGCTTTCAGCACATGCGTCAGGCGTGAAACAGAAAATCGCGGGCTGTCAAAGAAGGTTTCATCCGGCCAGAAGTGCACACTGGTACCAGTATTGCGTTTACCGCAAGTGCCGACAACCTGTAAATCCTGCACCTTTTCGCCATTTTCAAAGGCGATGTTATAAACCTGACCATCGCGGCGCACGTTAACTTCTACGCGCTTCGACAGGGCGTTAACCACCGAAATCCCCACGCCATGCAGGCCGCCAGAGAACTGGTAATTTTTGTTAGAGAATTTACCGCCTGCATGCAGACGGCAAAGAATCAGTTCAACCGCCGGTACACCCTCTTCCGGGTGAATATCCACCGGCATCCCGCGCCCATCGTCAATAACTTCTAACGACTGGTCAGCATGTAAAATAACGTCCACGCGTTTTGCGTGACCCGCCAGTGCTTCATCCACACTGTTATCAATGACTTCTTGCCCCAAATGGTTAGGGCGAGTGGTATCGGTATACATCCCCGGACGGCGGCGAACCGGCTCAAGCCCGGTGAGTACCTCAATGGCATCAGCGTTATAAGTTTGCGTCATGGTTTAAGTTAGTAATTCGAGTTGATCGTCAGAGATGGTGCAGACCAAGAAAATCGACGATCGGGTTGAAATAATCTTCGAAGCCCGTGAATGCGTGGTTGCCGCCTTCTATGACAGTCTGGCGGCAGGAAGCGTAGTACGCCACCGCCTGGCGGTAATCCAGCACTTCATCTCCCGTCTGTTGCAGCAGCCAGATCAAATCCGGCGCTTCCAGCGGGTCAATCTGCATGACTTTAAGATCGTAAATATGGCGTGACTCTAGCACATATTGCTGCCCGGTGTAGGGGTTCTCGTTCTGACCGAGATAGTCCGTCAGCAGTTCAAACGGGCGCACCGCCGGGTTTACCACCACTGCGGGCAGCATAAAACATTGTGACAACCAGGTGGCGTAATATCCCCCCAGTGACGAACCGACAATACCCAGCGAATCACCGCCATGTTCCAGGACAATGGATTCCAGCAGCTCTGCCGCGTCGGAAGGATACGGCGGCAACTGCGGAATGATCATCTCAACGTCAGGGTGATGTTCCGCCAGCCAGTTTTTTAACAAGCTCGCTTTTGCAGAGCGCGGCGAGCTGTTGAAACCGTGTAAATAAAGAAGCGTAGACATCAGTAGCCTTCTGAAGCGGTATCAGGTTGGAAACGTGTGTCCGCCAGGCGATGCACCTCGGTGGTCAGCGTGCCATCAGCATGTAACTCGAGAGTACGCCAGCCGGGCGCGATGGTATCCAGCGTAAAGTTGGAACAGTGCGGCTTAAACTGCACACAGGTCGACGGCGTTGCCAGCAGGCGGCGACCGTTCCAGTCGAGATCCAGCTCCTGATGAATATGACCGCACAGCAAGTATTTGACGTGCGGAAACTTCGCCAGCACGGTATCCAGTTCGCCCGCGTTACGCAGGCTGTGTTGATCAAGCCAACTACAACCCGCAGGTAGCGGATGATGATGCAGCAGCAGCAACGTATGGCGCTCTGGCGCATCAGCCAGTTTACGTTCCAGCCACTCAAGCTGAAACTCGCTCAGCTCACCGTGCGGCACGCCAAACACCTGGCTATCCAGCAACAGGATTTGCCATTGCTCACCAATAAATACCCGCTTCGCCGGGGAGATACCCGCATCCTGTAACGCGCTGTACATCGCGGGCTGGAAATCGTGGTTGCCCGGCAGCCAGACGCAGGGCGCACGAAAACTTGCGATGCCTTCAGCGAAATGCTGATAGGCCGCAGAGGATTGATCCTGCGCTAAATCACCTGTCGCGACAATCAGGTCGAATTCGTGCTGGTGTGGACGAATCGCCTCCAGCACCGCCTGGTAGCTTTCCCAGGTGTTTACCCCTAACAGGGCTTCGTGCTTTTGTGCAAACAGGTGAGTATCGGTAATTTGTAAAATCCTGACTCTGGCCTCACCAGCCAGAGGAAGGGTTAACAGGCTTTCCAAATGGTGTCCTTAGGTTTCACGACGCTAGTAAACCGGAATCGCCATCGCTCCATGTGCTAAACAGTATCGCAACCAGTCCGCTAAAAACTGGTTAATTTGATGCTTTTCGTCGCGTTGATGCAACTTTTTATTAGGATAATCATACCGCGCTTTGAAGCGAAAAATCTGCTGGCTTGAACACACTTCAGCCACCATCGCGTCATGATACAGACGCACCGTCATTGACGGAAGGCTCCAGTAACTGATCGCGGGCGCAGTCTGTTCTATTGTCACCAGGGTAGTGTATCGGGTCGATTCCACAATCGTCAGCCGATATTGTGCGTTTGCCACCTGATAGCTTACAGTTTCGCCGGGTGCGTCATTGCGCGGTAACAAACGGCGCAATTGTGAAAAGTTCATCTCGCACAGGCGCATCATTTCAGGAAAGTCAGGTGTGTAACGCTTCATTTATGCCCACTCATTTTTTAACGCTTGATGATGCAGCTGCAGCCATTGCAAAGCGATGACCGACGCTGCGTTGTCGATTTTCCCCTCTTCTACCCACTGGTATGCCTGTTCCCGGCTTACCACATGAACGCGAATATCTTCGTTTTCATCAGCCAGACCATGAATACCGCTTGCGGTCGTGGCGTCCACTTCGCCCACCATAATTGACGAACGCTCACTGGTGCCCCCCGGGCTTGCCAGGAAACTTAACACCGGTTTGGTCCGTTTGACTATCAGTCCCGCCTCTTCAATCGCTTCGCGACGGGCAACATCTTCCACACTTTCACCCTCTTCAATCATCCCGGCAACCATCTCCAGTAGCCAGGGGGTTTCACTGGTGTCGTATGCGGCAATCCGAATCTGCTCAATCAGCACAACTTCATCACGCACTGGGTCAAAGGGTAGCAAGACTGCGGCGTGACCGCGCTCAAAAATTTCCCGCCGTACCTCATGACTCATTTGCCCGTTGAATAGACGATGACGAAATCTATAAAGATCTAATGAAAAAAAGCCGCGATAAAGTGTTTCTCGTGCAATAATTTCTACATCGTTTTTGCCAAATGTAACGGGCAGGCTGTCTGGCTTAAGCATTGTTAATGTCCTGGCACTAATAGTGAATTAAATGTGAATTTCAGCGACGTTTGACTGCCGTTTGAGCAGTCATGTGTTAAATTGAGGCACATTAACGCCCTATGGCACGTAACGCCAACCTTTTGCGGTAGCGGCTTCTGCTAGAATCCGCAATAATTTTACAGTTTGATCGCGCTAAATACTGCTTCACCACAAGGAATGCAAATGAAGAAATTGCTCCCCATTCTTATCGGCCTGAGCCTTTCTGGGTTCAGTTCGTTGAGCCAGGCCGAGAACCTGATGCAAGTTTATCAGCAAGCACGCCTTAGTAACCCGGAATTGCGTAAGTCTGCCGCCGATCGTGATGCTGCCTTTGAAAAAATTAATGAAGCGCGCAGTCCATTACTGCCACAGCTAGGTTTAGGTGCAGATTACACCTATAGCAACGGCTACCGCGACGCGAACGGCATCAACTCTAACGCGACCAGTGCGTCCCTGCAGTTAACTCAATCCATTTTTGATATGTCGAAATGGCGTGCGTTAACGCTGCAGGAAAAAGCAGCAGGGATTCAGGACGTCACGTATCAGACCGATCAGCAAACCTTGATCCTCAACACCGCGACCGCTTATTTCAACGTGTTGAATGCTATTGACGTTCTTTCCTATACACAGGCACAAAAAGAAGCGATCTACCGTCAATTAGATCAAACCACCCAACGTTTTAACGTGGGCCTGGTAGCGATCACCGACGTGCAGAACGCCCGCGCACAGTACGATACCGTGCTGGCGAACGAAGTGACCGCACGTAATAACCTTGATAACGCGGTAGAGCAGCTGCGCCAGATCACCGGTAACTACTATCCGGAACTGGCTGCGCTGAATGTCGAAAACTTTAAAACCGACAAACCACAGCCGGTTAACGCGCTGCTGAAAGAAGCCGAAAAACGCAACCTGTCGCTGTTACAGGCACGCTTGAGCCAGGACCTGGCGCGCGAGCAAATTCGCCAGGCGCAGGATGGTCACTTACCGACTCTGGATTTAACGGCTTCTACCGGGATTTCTGACACCTCATATAGCGGTTCGAAAACCCGTGGTGCCGCTGGTACCCAGTATGACGATAGCAATATGGGCCAGAACAAAGTTGGCCTGAGCTTCTCGCTGCCGATTTATCAGGGCGGAATGGTTAACTCGCAGGTGAAACAGGCACAGTACAACTTTGTCGGTGCCAGCGAGCAACTGGAAAGTGCCCATCGTAGCGTCGTGCAGACCGTGCGTTCCTCCTTCAACAACATTAATGCATCTATCAGTAGCATTAACGCCTACAAACAAGCCGTAGTTTCCGCTCAAAGCTCATTAGACGCGATGGAAGCGGGCTACTCGGTCGGTACGCGTACCATTGTTGATGTGTTGGATGCGACCACCACGCTGTACAACGCCAAGCAAGAGCTGGCGAATGCGCGTTATAACTACCTGATTAATCAGCTGAATATTAAGTCAGCCCTGGGTACGTTGAACGAGCAGGATCTGCTGGCACTGAACAATGCGCTGAGCAAACCGGTTTCCACTAATCCGGAAAACGTTGCACCGCAAACGCCGGAACAGAATGCTATTGCTGATGGTTATGCGCCTGATAGCCCGGCCCCCGTCGTTCAGCAAACATCCGCACGCACTACCACCAGTAACGGTCATAACCCTTTCCGTAACTGATGACGACGACGGGGCTTCGGCCCCGTCTGAACGTAAGGCAACGTAAAGATACGGGTTATCTGCCGCATTCTTCCCCCTTCTCGCTTCAATTTCGACCAGCCATCCTCTATTCTGATGGGTATTTACCACTGGTCCCGGAAGACAAAAATGAAACGGACAAAATCCATACGCCACGCATCGTTCCGCAAAAACTGGAGCGCACGCCATCTGACACCAGTCGCTCTCGCGGTTGCCACTGTTTTTATGCTGGCTGGCTGTGAAAAGAGTGATGAAACAGTGTCTCTCTATCAAAATGCTGACGACTGTTCAGCTGCAAACCCAGGCAAAAGCGCCGAATGTACCACCGCGTACAACAATGCGCTGAAAGAAGCCGAACGTACTGCGCCGAAATACGCCACCCGTGAAGACTGTGTTGCTGAATTTGGTGAAGGTCAGTGCCAGCAGGCACCAGCCCAGGCTGGCATGGCACCAGAAAACCAGGCGCAGGCCCAGCAATCCAGCGGGAGTTTCTGGATGCCGCTGATGGCCGGTTACATGATGGGGCGTCTGATGGGCGGCGGCGCGGGATTTGCACAGCAGCCGCTGTTCTCCTCGAAAAACCCAGCCAGTCCGGCTTACGGTAAATATACCGACGCGACGGGTAAAAACTATGGCGCAGCCCAGCCAGGCCGCACCATGACCGTACCGAAGACGGCAATGGCACCAAAACCGGCGACCACCACTACCGTTACCCGTGGCGGTTTTGGTGAATCTGTTGCCAAACAAAGCACTATGCAGCGTAGTGCAACCGGTACCTCTTCTCGTTCAATGGGTGGCTGATACCGATGGAAAGAGTCAGTATTACCGAGCGCCCGGACTGGCGTGAGAAAGCCCACGAATACGGTTTCAATTTTCACACCATGTACGGCGAGCCGTACTGGTGTGAAGATGCTTACTACAAGTTGACCCTCGCCCAGGTTGAAAAGCTGGAAGAAGTCACCGCCGAACTGCACCAGATGTGCCTGAAAGTGGTGGAAAAAGTGATCGCCAGCGATGAGCTGATGACCAAATTCCGCATTCCAAAACACACCTGGAGTTTTGTGCGCCAGTCATGGCTGACGCACCAGCCATCGCTTTATTCGCGTCTTGATCTGGCGTGGGATGGCACTGGCGAACCTAAACTTCTGGAAAATAACGCCGATACGCCAACGTCACTATACGAGGCGGCGTTCTTTCAGTGGATCTGGCTGGAAGATCAGCTTAACGCCGGTAACTTGCCGGAGGGCAGCGACCAGTTTAACAGTCTGCAAGAAAAACTGATCGATCGCTTCGTTGAGCTGCGTGAACAGTATGGCTTCCAGTTGCTGCATCTCACCTGCTGTCGCGACACGGTGGAAGATCGCGGAACCATTCAGTATTTGCAGGACTGCGCGACGGAAGCTGAAATCGCTACCGAGTTCCTCTACATTGACGATATCGGTTTAGGCGAAAAAGGTCAGTTCACGGATTTACAGGATCAGGTTATTTCCAACCTGTTCAAGCTGTATCCGTGGGAGTTTATGCTGCGTGAGATGTTCTCCACCAAGCTGGAGGATGCAGGCGTACGCTGGCTGGAACCGGCGTGGAAGAGCATTATCTCCAACAAGGCACTTCTACCGCTACTGTGGGAGATGTTCCCGAATCACCCGAACCTGCTGCCCGCTTATTTTGCGGAAGATGATCATCCGCAAATGGAAAAATATGTGGTTAAGCCGATCTTCTCCCGTGAAGGCGCAAACGTGTCGATCATTGAGAACGGCAAAACCATTGAAGCAGCGGAAGGTCCGTATGGCGAAGAAGGAATGATTGTTCAGCAATTCCACCCGTTACCGAAATTCGGCGACAGCTATATGCTGATTGGTAGCTGGCTGGTGAACGATCAACCCGCCGGAATTGGCATTCGTGAAGACCGTGCATTGATCACCCAGGATATGTCTCGGTTTTATCCGCATATTTTTGTTGAGTAATCAATGATGCCGGATGGCATTCGCCATCCGGCAATTGTTAGCCTATCTGCACCGACAGCATACTCAGGCTGCCCATTTCTATACCCTCAACCGGAATGGTAATTGGCTCCTGCCCATCCCACGCACCTAACACATACAACAACGGCAAATAATGCTCTGGCGTTGGGTTCGATAACGTGCCACCTTCATGGTCGAGGTAATTCACCAGAGGATGTTGTTCCACTGGCCCTTGCCACGTCAGATTCGCTTTCACATACTCATTAAACGACGTCGCCCACGGATACGGTGAACTATCACCGTGCCACTTCACTGTGCGCAGGTTATGCACCACGTTACCGCTGGCGACCAACATTATTCCTTCATCTCGCAGCGCTGCCAGTTTGCGCCCCATTTCGAAATGCCAGGCGGCAGGTTTGCTACTGTCGATACTCAACTGCACCATCGGGATATCAGCGTCAGGATACATCTTAATCAGCACGCCCCACGAGCCGTGGTCAAAGCCCCAGGCTTCTTTATCCAGCGTCACCGGGATCGGCGCTAACAGCTCAACCAGACGCTGTGCCAGCGCAGGCGAACCCGGAGCAGGATAATGCGTATCGTACAGCGCCTGCGGGAAGCCACCAAAGTCATGAATCGTGGGCGGCGTCTCCATCGCGGTCACTCCTGTTCCACGGGTAAACCAGTGAGCCGAAACCACCACAATCGCTTGCGGGCGTGGCAATGTCATCCCCAACTTCTGCCAGCTGCGGGTATACAAATTATCTTCCAGCACGTTCATCGGACTACCGTGACCTAAAAACAATGCTGGCATACGTGTTGAAGACATGATGATATCCTTAACTAAAGGTGTCATTTTGATATCCTCACAATACGCTTGTTCGGCGGAGTAAGAACCCGGATAACAATGATGATGATCATCAGTTATTTTGACGATCTGCCTGAAGGTGAAGATTTATAAGGAGTTGTCGATGTCAGTACCTCTCATTCTGACCATACTGGCGGGGGCAGCCACGTTTATTGGCGCGTTTCTCGGCGTTCTCGGGCAAAAACCCTCGAACCGCTTACTGGCGTTTTCGCTAGGTTTTGCGGCGGGGATCATGTTGCTCATCTCATTAATGGAAATGCTTCCTGCCGCACTAGCAGCTGAAGGAATGTCGCCTGTGTTGGGTTATGGAATGTTTATCTTCGGTCTGCTTGGCTATTTTGGCCTGGACCGCATGTTGCCACATGCGCATCCGCAGGATTTAATGCAAAAATCGGTGCAGCCGTTGCCAAAATCGATCAAGCGCACAGCCATTCTGCTCACTCTCGGCATCAGTCTGCATAACTTCCCGGAAGGGATTGCCACCTTTGTCACGGCGAGCAGCAACCTGGAGCTGGGATTTGGCATCGCACTGGCCGTCGCGTTGCACAATATTCCTGAAGGTCTGGCGGTTGCAGGCCCGGTTTATGCAGCAACGGGTTCTAAACGCACGGCAATTCTGTGGGCGGGGATTTCTGGATTGGCAGAAATTCTTGGTGGTGTGCTGGCGTGGTTAATCCTCGGTAGCATGATTTCCCCGGTGGTCATGGCGGCAATCATGGCGGCGGTTGCAGGAATTATGGTGGCGCTCTCGGTTGATGAATTAATGCCGCTCGCCAAAGAGATTGACCCTAATAATAACCCCAGCTATGGCGTACTATGTGGAATGTCAGTGATGGGATTCAGTTTAGTGCTGCTACAAACGGCGGGAATTGGTTAAAAACAACATCAGAAGTTGTCCAGCACATGGACAACTTCTGCCAGCTTCACGAAAGCCTTATTCTACCTTTTCGGCTGTCTCTTCTCTCGTACTGTTTAAGTATTTGTTCCGCGCTTCAAGCAGTGCGTCTCTGTCCTGGCGAAACGCCCGACAATAACGTTTCAAATGCAGGAAATAACCCACCACAACCAGAGCAATCAATACAATCCAGTACCAGGCGATAAACATCCTTTTACCCTTAATATTTAACAATACTAAACATTTAGCGCATAAATTTCACATATCCTTTTTCGGATATATTCATATGGTCGCATAATAACGGAACAATTATATGATTTTGATCATAATGAAAAAGAATGCCTGATATTAATGAAATTTTCTCATAGAAAGAGAAGCGGAATTAACATCTTGCATAGCGGGGCAAAATAAAAACCGAAGCCAGCTACAACTTCGGTTTCTTGATTAAGGCAGTAATTAAGCAGCGGTTTTCAGCTGGCTTTACGCTCATGTGCCTGACGGTATGCCACCAGGTCTTCAATAGTCACGAGCGCCATATTGTGTTTATTGGCAAACTCAATGCACTCTGGTGCACGCGCCATCGTGCCATCGTCATTAGTCAGCTCACACAGCACACCAGCCGGTTTAAAGCCTGCCAGCGTCATCAAATCAATAGTCGCTTCAGTATGACCGCCACGCGTCAGTACACCACCTGCCTGCGCGCGAAGTGGGAAAACGTGGCCCGGGCGATTCAGATCAGAAGGTTTTGCGCCATCGGCAATCGCTGCGCGAACGGTCGTAATACGATCAGCGGCAGAAACACCGGTAGTCACACCTTCAGCCGCTTCAATGGTCACGGTAAAACCGGTGCCATAGGCGCTGGTGTTATTTTCTACCATCATTGGCAGATCAAGTTGTTTACGGCGATCTTCAGTGATGCACAGGCAAACAATACCGCTACCGTGGCGAATGGTCAGCGCCATCTGCTCAACGGTCATGGTTTCTGCCGGGAAGATCATATCGCCTTCGTTTTCACGGTCTTCATCATCAAGCACCATTACACCGCGTCCTTCACGCAGCGCAGCCAGTGCATTTTCAACACGTTCGAAAGGCGTACCAAAAGAGGAAAGTAGCGTCTGATTCATGGTAAAAAAACCTCACTAAAATTATGGTTACCAGAATCAGGGCAGTCTTAGGAGTGGCGGCATATAGCCAAAATAACGTGAGCGGGTCCATGCCCGACAGAATCGTTACTCTCTCCCATCCGGACTCTAACCGTCGGCCCCGGAATTACACCGGATCTGCTGTCCTTTGAGTTCGCACCCAAAGCGCTCGCGGGCTTTCAACTGAGTTGATTTACCGCCGGTGGGGAATTTCGCCCCGCCCTGAGAATAAGCGGATTCACTATAACGCTAATGATTAGCGGCAGCAACGCATAGCTTCACATAATTCTGGTTTATGACTTACCCTTATCGCACTACAATGGCACTCAACACCTATCAGTACAGGGAAACTACAATGATTGACCCGAAAAAAATTGAGCAAATCGCTCGCCAGGTTCACGAATCAATGCCTAAAGGAATCAGGGAGTTCGGGGAAGATGTGGAGAAAAAAATCAGTCTTACGAATCTTCTGCCGGACAATGTGAAACTTACCAGTGACTCCAGTGAAGATGTATGGGTGACTGTAAGTATTCTTCCGGCCGGAAGCAGAGAGTTTGAATTTCCGACTAAGAATATAGAGGTTAAGAATAAACCGAAAGATCTGCAGGTAACATTTGAGACTGCGCAGATAGAAGTGAGAATCAAATCAGATAACAAAGATCTGGATGATCTGAATAATGACAAAGACATTAAGGCATCTATAGATCTGGATGGCAAAAAAGAAGGAAGTTATGAAGTCCCGGTTGAGATAGTCTTGCCGGATGGTTATGAGACAGTGGAAGATGTGACTACGGAAGTAGTGATTTCATCAGGGACTGCTGTTGATGACAGTAAGGAAAACAAGGAATAAAAGAATTCTCCACTTACAGAAGGGGTAGTAACAATATAAGAGGAACAGTGAAATGGTCAGTAAAAAAGTGAAAGTTAAAAATCCCACAGGTCTTCCTCTGAGACCTGCGGGGATTTTGTGCAATGAGGCAATGAAATACCAGTCACAGATAACATTTGTCTACGATGGGGGCATGGCAAATGCAAAGAGTGTACTGAGTGTACTTGGTGCATGCGTAAAATGCGGAAATGAGATAGAACTTACCTGTGAAGGTGTTGATGAACAGGAAGCCCTGGATCATCTTGTTGCTGCTATTGATAGCGGTCTTGGCGAGTAGAAAGCTGCTGTGCACAAACAGAGTGAACAGTAACCATAAAGTAACATGAATAAAAGAGGAGGAACTTATTGTGAAAAGAAGATTAGTTGCGGTTACATTGAGTCTTATTATGACAATGGCAACTGTCAGTGAAGCAGGTGCTGCTGCATTTACTTCACCTGATACAGCTCCGGCTGTTGCCACACAGACAGATGCAGAAGAAGTAAATGTTACAGAAGAAACTTCTGAAACAGAAGCAGACGCTTTTTCAGATGGAGATGATGGGACAGCAGTACCATCACAGGAACAGACAGACGACGCATTTACAGCGGGAACGGATACGGCTGCTGCATTGCCGGACGAGACGCCGTCAACAGCAGATGCTACGGATGCCGTTGGAGCCGCTGTAGTGAAAGCTGAGGACTGGGTAAGCACAGAGAATGGCTTTAAACTGAGCAAACCTGCAAAAAATCAGGATACAGCAAATACAGATGATCAGAAAGCAGCAACAGCAGCACTACCCGATGAGGAGATGCTGTCTGAGACTGACGGATTCTCAGGAGATCAGACAGAATCATCTGAAACAGCAGTGGCTGAAACAGATACAACAGCTGTGACAGCAGAGGTTACAGCAATGGAAACACCAGCAGCAACGGATACAGTGTCTGTAACAAATGAAGAATTTTATACAGTGGCAGACGGAATTGTAAAGATCAGCACAGAGTATAAAGGGGAAACCCATACAGGATATTATCTGTTTGATGAAGAGGGAATCCTTGTAACTGGACAGGCTGAGGTAAAAGAAAAATCTTCAGCTGATGAAGAACCGACATCAGATGCAGCTCAGTCAGCAGGAGAAGATGCCACAGGGGAAGAAACAGAAGCCCAGGCAAATCAGTCCTATTTTACAACTGCAGATGAGGCTGTTGTTTATACCGGATGTGAAGGAGAAGCGATAAC
>OGMJ01000808.1_pt1 | contig 16185 bp, 19 predicted proteins | sample 1573181 | NCBI WGS metagenome assembly OGMJ01 (sample SAMEA2582004, study PRJEB24529) | metagenome | biome: Human gut stool | place: China | collected 2011
TATAAACCCAAATCCCTTCTCTTTATTAAACCATTTAACTGTTCCTTTTAACATATTTCCCTCCCAAATTTTGATAATGTTATCCATATAATACAACATAATTATAATTCTATCTATTAGAAACTTTTTTAATTTTTTTTAAAATTTCTTCAAGAGATAAATAAGAAGCTATTGCAATAAAAAAATGAGAACATAATTAAACTCCTTAAGAGTCACTTTTGTAAGAGAGGTTTTTGTAATTCAAAAAAATATACCCTATAAAAACAAATACAATCCCAAAATAAAATATAAGATTTTGGGACTTTTCATATAGTTGCTTTGTATTTTTAACATTAGAAATTCCATTAGCAAGAGCTATCTGTTTAATATTTAACATAGTTAAAGTTGGAATTCCTAAACTTTCATAATACTTTTCTAACTTAGTAGAAACTAAATTCCCACCAATATTTATAAAATACTTTGGATTTGGATATTTTTCATAGTAAGCTATCCTTTTTCCTATGTTGTCGTTCAAATCTTTAAAATCTAATTTTGGAATATCTATCTCATTTAATCTCTCTACTAAGTGCCCTTTCACATCTTCATCAAAATTTAATCCTTCGTCTGCATCTCCACCTAACGTATAAAGCTCTACACTATTTTTTATCATATTTTTAGATTTTAAAAAATTTATCATTTCTAAAAATATAAACTCTTCGTTATTAGCTCCATACATTGATGAACCTATGGAGTTTATTATAACTCCCCTTAAATTAAGAGTATCTAAGGCTGATATTAAAGACAGATTAAGACCTGGAAATGAACTCGACATATTTACATATACAACATCATCTTTTTTCAATCCTTTATTTTTCAATTCTTTCACAAAATAAGCTGCAAACTCTGGGTTTGTAGATATTCTCTTACTATCTAAATCTCCTAATGTTGTTGTTATTCCTGTGAACTCTTCTCCTATCAAACCACTTTCTAAAATATCTAATTTCTTATCAATATTAATTGCTCTGTTTATCTTTTCACTGTATATCTCTTTAGAAAGTTTTACCATTAAATTTTTAGCTTCTAACATCTCATCAAAACCTTCATGCTTATCTCCAAACTCCATATCCCCTAAGATTAAACATATTCCAACTAAAATTGCTAATAAATATAATGAATATTTTTTCATATAAAACTCCCACTTATTATAATAATACTTTTTATAACTCCTGTTAATATAAGAAGTGCTGGTAAAGTCTTTTTTACTCCATTTCTATCTAAATCTTGAGCTAAAATTGCAGGTATAAGAAGTCCTATTACCTCTCCTCCAATTAAAATCTCAAAATCTAACTCTCCCATAAATCTTTTAAGTAAAAAAGTTATTATAATATATATTGCAAATCTACGTCTTCCATATATTATGAGATATTTTTCTAAAAACCTCACAACTATTAATACAAAAAATGCAACTAATATTGTTACAACTATTCTTTTGTAGTCATTTGAAAAAAGTGCAAAATAACCAGGAACTATAAGTCCTCCAGGAGATAGTTCACTTACTTCATAAAATAAAATACTTAATAATACCCCAATTATAACTATAGTTTCATTCATCTATACCCCTACTTTCAATCTCTTTTAATAACTCTTTTCCTTTCCCACATATGTTCCCAACTGCAAAAATAACTGAATCTTCAGTTAAAATATCAAATTGCTCTATGTTTTTCAAAACTTCAACTTTATTTATATTTTTATTAAGTTTTTTATAAAAAATATTTATGCTTTCTCCTGAGATAAATATTTTTTCAAATTTTTTCTCATGCTTTTCAACAAAATTTACAAATTGCTCTAATCGACTTAATCTATCTCTTCTATTATTAACCATAAGGTATTTTTTTCTGGTCCATAACTCTTCACTCTCAAAATTTTTTATAATCTTTTCACTAGAATCAGGATCATTGGCTGCTAAAAGATTTATAAAACTTATTTTTTTACCTTGAGAGTTTAGAAATTTTATCTCTTTTAAAACTCCAGAGTCTTTTTTATATTTTTTCATTCTTTTTAACGCTACTTCTCTATCTACACCTAAACATTCACATACTTTCAAAGCCACTGCTACATTTTCTATAAAGTCTATCTCTTTATACTCATCTTTTAATTCATCCATAAACAAAACTTTAGTTACTTTTAATTCAGCTTTCTCTTTAATTATACCTAAATTTTTCTCCTCTCCAGTTACTAGAACTCCATTTTTAGGCATCATATTACAAAGTGAGTTTGTAATTTTTTCTAAGCTCTCACCCATCTCATCTAAATGATCATATCTTACATTAGTTATCACACCTATATCCGCTTTTACAATTTTTTCTTCTGATATCTTTTGCAACTCTGGCTTCACAGCCATACACTCTAAAACTAATATATCCGCTTCACACTTTGCAGCTTTTTTTATAGTTTTTATCTGCTCTCTTATATTTGCTTTTCCTATTCTTTTTATATTTTTTTCTTGATTATCAATATCTATATATTTTGGTTCTGTTCCAGTGACCTTAGTAAATACTCTTTTCTTTCCATCTCTTAATCCTGCATCAATAAGTCTAGAAACTGTTGATTTACCTCTTATTCCATTTACATGAATAACTATCTTTATTTTTTTTCTAGCTTTTTCTAAAGATATTTTCTCATAAATTAATTTTATAAAAAATATTCCTATGAAAGTAAAAACAACAGTTTCCATAACTCACCTCTTAATTATTCGTCACTTTATTCAAGTAGTTTCCTATTCCATTCTCTCTTATCTCTAAAATTGTTGGAACGTTTTCTATTATAATCTCTTTTTCAGGTTCATTTTCTCCCATCACTTTTATAAGTTCTACAACACTTCCAACATGTCTTGATACTCTTTCGTCAAGAGGATGCCCTTTCTCATCAAATGGTACAAATAAACGCCCTAATTTTTGAGCTTTTACATATGTTGGATCAACACCAGTTACAACTAAAGCTTCATTAGTTTTTCCTCTCAATCTACCTTGAGCTGGGTTAGCTGTTTCCATTAAAATTGCATATGTATCTGTAAAATCTCCTAACTCTCTATGAGTTAATCCTCTTAAACTTACAGGAGACGGCTCCAATCCTATAGCCACATCTTCAAACTCTAGATTCATTACTGTATTTGATGCAATTCCCATCACTCTATCATGAGCAACTATTGCATTTATAACTGGATACTCTGGTGAAGCTTCATGTAAATCTATTGTCATATCTATCTTTTCATTTTTTATCAGTTGAACTATTGCATAAGCAGCTTTTTCTGTAGACGTTCCATCAGGTCTTCCAGGATAAGCTCTATTTATATTTCTAGTTTCATTTCCTGATAACTGCTGTCCTGAACTTGCGTGTATATACACATCTGGATCTGGCCATTGATCTAGTGGATTAGTTGCACGTGAACCATATCTAAACCATCTATCTCCATCTTTAGTTTTAATTGTAAACCTTTGAGGTGATCCCTCTTGAGGGTCATTATGTGTATATCCACTATTATTAGTTCTTGGGATTACATAGACAGTTCCCTTATCAACTTTAGCATTTTCTATAAACAATACTGCACTTAAAAGTCCTGACGGTTCATTTCCATGTGTTCCACCTAAAATAAGTGTAGATCCCCCCTTTTCTTTACCTTTTAAAACATAGATTTCAGTATCCATATTAGTTCCCTTTATATCTGGAAAATACTCACTTAACATCTTTACTTGTGTAACTCCCTCTCCTTTCACAATAGGCTCAGGCTCTCTCATTTTTTTAAACTCTTTCCCTGCTATAAAAGCTATCAATAAAGAACAAGCTAAAAGTATAGCTCCTGTAGTTTTATTTCCTTTCATACAACAATCTCCTCTTTATTTTATCATTAATAATCTCAATATTAAAGGAATTATAACTAACGCCGCATTTAACTGATTAAAAAATCTTTTCTCTTCAAAAAGATTTAATACAACCATAATTAATATATATAGCGTTATTCCTAAATAAATAAACATCATTTTTATCACTCTCCTCTAATATATTATCGAAGCTATCTCTTTAGAGAAAACTATAAACAGGATAGAGTAAACTATAATTACCAAAGCTGGAACAATTGATTTTTTTAAAACTAATGAATAGTCTTTTAATCCAACTACCTGAGCAGCAAATATTCCCGCTAGAGCTGTTGGTGGCATTAAATCTCCTAATCCAGCTATAAAAGAGATTGATGATGCTGTTATTATCTGATTTTGTGCTAAAAATACCATTAGGAATGGTACTCCTAAAACTGATGCAGCTCCAAAAGATGATACAGCTCCAAATAATGGAATTGTTATTGCCATAGCCACATAGATCATTGCTGGTGGTAAACTTAAACTGTTTACAACTATAAATCCTCTAACTCCAGTAAGAGTCATTACTTGAATAAACATTCCAACTCCCATCAGAATTCCTAAAACTGGCAATGTTTCTTTTATTGCTTCTTTTGAAACAGCTATAAAGTTAACTTTTTTACCACAAAATAAACCAACTAAAGCACTTATTAAAAATATTAAAGGCATTCCTAAATTAAATATAGTTGGCATAACTTTTCCTAAAACCATTAAAACAACACCTAAGATTATTGGTAAATAAAGTTTCCAACCATATCTCTCAATATCTTCTAGATTTATTTTAGATTTTATCTCATCATAATTTATTTTTTTTACATATTTTAATCCCAAATAAAGCACTGTAAAAATAGCTACTGGAATTGTTAGTAAAAGAAGAGGAATTGTAAATCCAACATAAGGCATATCTATTCCTCCACCAATTATCATTGCTGGTACATTTACAGGAGGTGCAATCATTCCTAGTATTCCACCTATTGCAATAATTGTTGCAGTTTCAACAATTGGTATTCCCACTAACATAAGTATTGGAGCTACTATGCTTCCTGCTGTTAATACTGCTGCCGTTGAAGATCCTGTTATCATTCCTGGAAACATACTAACAATCATTAAAAAAATTAGTAGAACCCACGGTGTTGAATGGAACTTTTTTAATATCGATGCACTTAAAGCATTCAACGTTCCAATCTCTTGAATAGTTTTCATAAAAATCATAGCTGTTGCTATTACAAGAATAGTATCAATATATCCAAACATCCCTTCAACTAAGTGTCTCACAGGGATTCCATTACCACTCATTAAAGTTCCTGTTACAGCTGACAAAACCATAGCTATACTCACAGGTAACTTCAGTTTAAAACATGAAAATGTAAAAACTATTATCATTCCTAAAAATATTATCAATTCTTGCGACACTTTTTCCTCCTTTGAATAAGAGCTGCTAAAAATTTTTAGCAGCTCTTCTATCTACTTATTAAAAAATCTCTTTTAGAGGCTCTACTGCTCCACTTATTTTAGGAACAAGAACTAAAGGTATTTTCTTTTCTTCAGCTACTTTTGTAAATAGTTGATCTTTATTTCCATCTTCAACTACGATTAAATAATCACACTCTCCAACAGTTGCGTTTACAAATTTATCAGATAACTCTCCTCTTCTTTGCTCTCCACCAACATGTAATCCAACTATTTTTATTCCTTTGTCTTTAGCAGCCTTTAGTAGTTGCTCAGTTCTAGCTAACTCATCTTCTACTTTTATTCCAGCTGCTCCAAGTCCTTTTGAGCTTCCTCCAATTGCTATTACAACTGTCTTATCTGCTCCCAACTTATCCCCAGTGATATTTTTATCTAAAGTTGCTTCAACTCCAGCTTTTTTTAATAACACACTTACCATTTGTACATCAGCACTTTGACCTACTGAAGTTAATAACACAGGTTTCTCAAATTTTTCTCCAAAAGCTAGTACTCCTAAAATAAAAAATAACATTGTTGTAAAAAATTTTTTCATCTATATATCCTCCTCTTTTAAATACCTAGTGCTTTTCCATCTCTTCTTGGATCTGCTCCACCCTCTAATGTTCCATCTTTTTTATATAGAACTCCTTGAACTGATCCCATTCCTCTATCCCATTCTGATGTTCCATTTACTTCATGCCCTAAAACCTTTAATTTATCTACAGTTTCAGGAGTAATTCTCGTTTCAACATTTATTTTATTAGATGTATTATCAAACATTCTTGGAGCATCAATAGCCTCTTGCATTCCCATATCGTGATCTACAACTTTACTTATTACCTGAGATACTGTACTTATAATTTTTGTAGCCCCTGGTGATCCCAATACCATGAATGGCTCTCCATTTTTCAGTACAATTGTTGGTGACATTGAACTTAAAGGAGTTTTTCCTGGAGCCACTGAGTTTGGATGTCCCTCTCCTGTAACAAAATCATCCATCTCATTATTTAAAACAAATCCATATCCATCTGCTACTACTCCGTTTCCGAAAATTCCATTTACAGTTTTAGTTACTGAAACCATATTCCCTTCTTTATCTGCTATCGAATAGTGAGTTGTATCATCTGACTCATATTGCCATGGATCATGAGCAATACTTTCTTGTGATTTAGACATATCAATTTTTTGTGATAAATCTTTTGCATATTTTTTAGATGTTAATCCCTTTAAAGGTACTGGAGTATAATCTGTATCTCCCATGTATTTTGCTCTATCAGCATAAGATAACTTAAATGCTTCTGAGAAAAGGTGTAAATACTCTGGAGAGTTTACTTCCATATCTCCAACGTTAAAGTTTTCTAAAATATTTAATATTTGTACAACTACTGCTCCTCCTGAACTTGGAGCTGGTGATGATATAACCTCGTATCCTCTATAGTTTCCTACCACAGGTTTTCTAATTCTTGGTTCATAATTTGCTAAATCTTCCATTGTGAATACTCCACCATACTTATTTAAAGTTCCAACAATAGATTCAGCTACTTCACCTTTGTAGAATCCATCCTTACCATTTTTTATTATTAAATCAAGTGTTTTAGCCATATCTTCATTTTTAAAAGTATCACCAGTTTCATAAGGAAACCCATCTGCCGTTAAAAAAGTTTTTCCAAACTCAGGATATTTAACCATTAAATCATATTTATTTTTCATATCTCCTGATAGTGTTGGTGTTACAACAAAACCATTTTTTGCTAAATCTGCTGCTGGTCTGATTACATCCTCTCTTGACATAGTTCCATATTTTTCTAAAGCATACAATAATCCTGCTACCTCTCCTGGAACTCCAGCTGCTTTTCCACCTTCAACTTTTTCATTATCCACTACTTTTCCATCTTTATCTAGTACCCACATTTTTGGTGCTGAATTTTTCGGTGCTCTCTCTCTAAAATCGATAAACACTGTTTCTCCAGTTTTAGCAATTCTTATTAGCATAAATCCACCTCCACCTAATCCAGATGAATTTGGTTCTGCAACACCTAAAGCAAACCCTGCTGCTACTGCTGCATCAATTGCATTTCCTCCCTTTTTTAAAACATCCATTCCAATTTTACTAGCCTCATACTTACTTGTAGAAACTATTCCAACTTTCCCCTCTGCTCCTCTACCAGTTCTAATCATATTCCCATTCTCATCAAATGGTTTAAAATCAGCTTTTAAACTACTAAAAGAAAAAAATGTTACTGCCACTGCTCCTAATAAATATCTTTTTTTCATAACTCACTCCCCTTTCATTTCTATCATTTATACCTTATGAAAATTCCAATGTAAATAAAACACCCATTTTTCTCTTTTTTCTCTTTATTCTCACAAAAAAATAAACCCTCTTTGCTGTCAAATACAACAATTTGGGTTTTAATCTCTATTTTAGTTTATACTCCTTTTTAGGTCTTCCAATTTTTCCATAAATATTATTTAAAATAACCTTCTCCTCATCTAAAAGGTAGTTCATATATCTATTTACTGTTTTTGTAGCAACTCCCGTTAAATTGGATATTTCATCCACATCTATATACTCCTTTTTATTACTTAAGCACCCCAAAACTATATTAAGAGTATTTTTATCTATTCCTTTAGGGAGAATCTCTTCATCTTTTAAACGCTTTTTATTATTCAAATGAACATTCACTCTTGAAAAAAGATCAAGCATTTTTATTGGTTTAATAGCAAAATCGTTCGCACCTGCTTCAAAAAAACTTTCTGCTACAATCTCCTCCCCTTCCACTGTTAAAGCGATTATTGATACGTCTTTATCCAATGCCCTTATCAATTTTACACCAACGGCTCCATTAATATATGGCATATTATAATCTATTAAAATTATATCAAACTTTCTATTTTTTAATATCTCTAAAGATTTTTCCACGCTATTAGCAGTTTCTACAATCCATCCCTTATATATAAAAAATTCAGATATTGCAAAACATATCTCCTCTGAATCATCTATAATTAACATATTATTTCCCATATTCATCCCCCTTTAGAATGATATAAATTTTTGTTCCATTTTTTATTTTTTTTACAAAATATATTTTCCCTTCCATATCTTTTATAGTTTTTACAACAAAAGACAGCCCTTTACCTGAGGAGTTTTTTGTGGATACTCCCTCTTTTACTAACTCATTTATATTATCAATATCAATTCCATCACCACAATCATCAATTTGAATAATTAATCTCTTTTTATAATCTTTAACCATTATATTTACAACAGATGAATTTGCTTCCCAAGAGTTAACAATAAGATTTATTATTACCCTCGATAGTAAAATTCTATTTCCTTTTAGTTTGTAATCTTTTTTTAAATAACTTTTATATATTATTCCCTCGATATTTTTATGAACTGATAAAAAAGAAAAAATAAATCTCATCATCTCTTCAATTACTATTGGCTTCTCAGATTTTACAGATAATATTTCACTAATCATAACATTTGTTTTTTCTATTGAATCTTCCATCTTTTTTAAATAAAGTTTTTTTCTTTCATCTTCCTCTTGAAGAGTAAGAGTTTCTAATAGAGCTCCCACTGAAAAAATTGGTGTTTTTAAATCATGAACTAGTAATTGAACCTCTTTTAAGTGTCTATTTTCCATCTCTGATCTAGATCTTGCGATTCTTTCCTCTTGTCCTTTAAAAAAATGCAATAATAAAATTGAAAACAGAGTGAAAAAACTAAAAAAACTAATACAAATTAATGTTACAATTAAATCTGCTTCCATAAAAATTATAGCTTTATTTAAATCTGATGTAATCTCTCCAACACCTAAAAAATTAAAAAATCTACTTACATCTAACCATTGTAATCCCACAATAAAAGATAAAAAAACTAGATATTTTTCTACATACGTTATATTTTTCAAATCAAATTTTATATAATAACAAAACCATAATACCCCTAAAATACTTGTTTTCCCAACAGGAAGTTGAATATCATAAAAAATTTTAATTAAGCTATAAGCAATTGGAATTATTGGCAGTATCAATAATACCTTTTCAAAATTCCTTTTTCTACCATTTTTTATTATCTCTATTGAATCAAAAAGTAAAAAAATCGCTATATACATTGGTATTGATCTTAATGTATTCATAATAACTAACTTTAACATCCCAATTAAAAGATGTTCTTTATCCCATAACTCCAATGCTTTAGTTATAGAATCATAAATTTTAAAATTTTGATGTGTTAAAAAAATTGGTAATATCATTCCCAAAAAAAGTATTATTAAAACTAATTTTATTTTTTTCTCCTCTAATTTAATCTCCACATACTCACCCCACTTAGTATGCCTTATTATATCATTTTTTTTATTAATCGAACATTTTAATTTAATTAAATAAAGTAAATCATGATGTTTTTGGAGGTCTTCAAATGATGAGAGCAGCAGTATCTGAAATATATAAATTAATAATTAATTTATTAGATACAGATGAATTTTATTATTTAGAAAAGGATCCTCATGAAAAAAATAATAGGAAGTATACCAAATTTGGTATACTCCCTATTCCTAATTAATATAAAAAATGCTTGTATAGAATTCAATACAAACTCAGTTCTTTTTCTATCTTTTCCTTAAACTCTTTAGATAATTCTAAAGGTTCTATTATATCTTTTCCTGCTAGTTCTAAATTATCATTTATTTCCTCTATTTGTTTTAGAAATGCTCTAGAAACAACAGATATAAATTTTGAAATTTTCTTTTTTTGATAAAACTCTTTCATAGCCTCAATATATTTTTTCTTATCTCTAGAGTTACTTCTAAGTATTAAGTAAAATGGAACATCACTATATAAGAAAGATAGATTTAAAATTATTCGAGATAATCTTCCATTACAGTCACCAAAAGGATGAATTTTAATAAATTTAGCAACAAATAGCATTGTTTCTAAATAGATATTACCTCCACTTTTTAATTTAATTAAAAGATCTCTTATTGATTTTTCTACTGCTTCTGAAATTAAAGAGGGTTGTAAAAATATTGTATCCATATCTATACAAGCTCCATCAACTCTATACTCTCCAGGAAGTCCATTATTATTGTTATCTAATCCTTTACTTAATATATTATGAAAGTCTTTTAAATTTTCTGAATTAAATATATTATTATAGTCTATCGCTTTATTCTCACTTTTTCTAAAGATAATATCTATAGCAGAAATTAAAGTTAGGTGATTTAAAGTAGTTATAAACTCTTTTTTCTTATCTTTATATATAACTAATTTATTATCATTAAAATCTGTTATATCTAAATTTTCTGTTAACTTCTTTATATCTTCTATTATAGATTTAGTAATATCAATATCTTTTTTATAAGTTGATTTACTACTTTCAAATTTTATGAAAGATGGTTGAAATATTTCAGAGAATAATCTTTTTGTACCAGTTAGGTCTAACCCTTCATTTTCAATGGTGTTGCTTTCAAAAACCATTCTTATCATAGTTTCTATTCTATAATCCTTAAAGAAAGGAGTCAAATCACTTCTTTTTTTTATAGATTCAATATATTCTAACATCAATATAAAATCTTCTTTATAATTTTTCCACCAAGACATGAATCTCTCCTTTTACTATATAATTAGTTTTTATATTATATTTTATAGTGTATGCAGTTCTTTGTCAATTAATTTCCCTACTCGCTAATAACAGTATTTGAAAAAATTATTACTCCAAATCCTTTTTCTTTATTAAACCATTTATCTGTTTCTTTTAACATACTTCCCTCTAAAAAACAAAAGTTGCAGGAAAACAACCTGCAACTTTTTTAGTAATAAATTTTTTATAACTATTTCATCTCTCTTGCTGGTGAAGCTGGTAAAATAATCTCTACTTCTGAGTGTGGTCTTGGAATTACGTGTACAGAAACTAACTCTCCAACACGTTGTGCTGCTGCTGCTCCTGCATCTGTAGCCGCTTTTACTGCTCCAACATCTCCTCTTACCATAACTGTTACTAATCCTCCACCTACATACTCTTTTCCAATTAAGTATACATTTGCTGCTTTTACCATTGCGTCTGCCGCTTCAATTGATCCTATTAACCCTTTAGTTTCTATCATTCCTAATGCATCATATTTCATATTTAATTCCTCCTATTTTTTCTTTATATTTATTTTTTTATTTTATTATTCTAACTTTTGAACTTGGTTCAATTCCAAGTGCATTGGCTTCTTCCGTATCTAAATGACACTCTAATGTAAAGCTTTTATCTACTCTAACACAAGTATTATCGTATTGTCCGCCTCTAATTCCTTCAATTTTTATACTTACAACATCTCCATTTGAAACTCCAAATCTTTGAGCATCCTCTTCATCCATATGTATATGCCTTTGAGAAACTATAACACCTTTTGATAAAACTACTGTTCCTTTTGGTCCAACTAATGTTATTCCTGGAGTTTCACAAATATCTCCAGACATTTTAACTTTACCTTTTATACCTAATTTTAAACAATCACCTATAGAAACCTCTACTTGAGTCTCTTTTCTTGCTGGTCCTAAAATTCTAACTTTCTCTACAACACTTTTAGGTCCACAAATTGTTACAACTTCTTTCGCTGCAAATTGACCTTTTTGAGATAAATCTTTAAGTTTATTTAATTGATAGTCTTTTCCAAATAAAACTTCAATATCCTCTTGTTTTAAATGTATATGTCTATTTGAAATTCCAACTGGTATAGTTAGCTTTTTTTCCTCTACTGCTTCTAAGATTTTTTCTAATAATGCATCTAACTTATCCATCTCTACCCCTTTATTGAAGCTAATATCTCTTCCATAAGTTTTAATAACTCTGGATTTTCCACTAACTCTTTTTCTATAGAAGTTTTTTCTAAAGTTTTCTCTGTACTTCCTTCAGAACCATAAACAGTTATACCTTTATACTCTTTTTCCTCTGCTCTTTTTAACTTATTACAATCTATAAGACCAAAGGCTACTCTTTTTATATTTAAAAGATGCATTGGAGTCACATTTTCAGAAACAGAGCTTCCTCCCCATGTTCCACACCCTAAAGTAAATGATGGCATAAGTCCAGTACTTGCTCCAGTTCCACCTTGAGAACCACCTGTGTTTACAAGAATTCTAGAGGCTGGCTTCTTAGCAAATTTTCTCACTATATCTAAATCTTCAGTATGAATACTCATTGTATGTCCAATTCCATTTTGTAATAAAGCAATACTTAACTCACAAGCTTCGTGCCAATCTTTAGTAACATAAAATCCTAAAACTGTAGTTAACTTTTCATAAGATAGTGGATTTCCTACTCCAACTCCCTTTTGTCTTCCTATTAAAACCTTTGTTCCATAAGGAACTTTAAATCCAGCTGCCTCAGATATAACATCAGCTGATCTCCCTACAAATTTAGCATTCATTGTATGTCCCTGTTTAAATAAAAGCTCACAAACTTTTTTAGTTTCCTCTTCACTCATAAAGTATCCACCTTGCTTTTCAAACTCTTTAATAACTTGAGCCTCATTACACTCTTCACAAATTATTGATTGCTCAGAAGCACAGATAGTTCCATTATCAAAAGTCTTACTTGCTATAATATTTTCTACAGCTTTCTCTATATTTGCTGTTCTTTCTATATACGCTGGTGAATTTCCTGCTCCAACTCCAAGTGCTGGTTTTCCAGAACTATATGCTGCTTTTACCATTCCTGGTCCACCTGTTGCTATTATTAGTGCTACTTCCGGGGCTTTCATCAGTTCATTTGTTGCTTCCATAGTACACATTTCTAAACAACTAATTATACAATCTGGAGCTCCTGCTTCTACTGCTGCTTCACACATTAACTTTACCGCTTCCCTTGTACACTTTTGTGCTGATGGATGAGGTGTAAATACTATAGCGTTTCTAGATTTAACAGCAATTATAGATTTAAATATTGCTGTTGATGTTGGATTTGTAGAGGGAACAATTCCTAAAATAAGTCCCATTGGTTCAGCTATACACATAACCTTGTTAGCTTCGTCTTCCTCTATTATTCCAACTGTTTTCATATCTTTAATAGAATCGTATAAAACTGTTGAAGCTAGGTGATTTTTAAATGCTTTGTCCTCAACTTTTCCAAATCCTGTTTCTTCTACAGCCATTTTAGCTAAACATAGCTCATTTTTATTGGCAACTTTTACCATATTTTTAATTATTTTATCAATTTGTTCCTCAGTATATTCAGAGATTTTATTAGCTGCACACTTTCCTTTTCTTGCTAAATCTCTTGCATGCTGAATGGATGTTAAGTCTTTATCAAACATTTTTATTTCTTCCTCCTAGCTACTTTTCGCTGTAAAACTTCCTCTTGAGCTTTTTCTTCTATCTCTTCAATAACCTCTTCTGAAATTATATTTGGAGTTATTTCAATTACCTCTTCAACAACCTCTTCAATAGTTTCCTCTATAACTTCTTTCTCAACTACCTCTTTTTTTAAAATATTTTCTATTTCATCATGAGGTCTTGCTATAACATGGACCCCAACTAAATGACCAACTTGTTCCGCTGCTGCAGCTCCTGCATCAACTGCTGCCTTTACTGCACCAACATCACCAGTAATCATTACGGTTATTAGTCCGCTGCCTACCTTTTCTTTCCCTATTAATGTCACATTAGCAGCCTTTGTCATAGCATCTGCTGCTTCTATGGCTCCAATTAAACCTTTTGTTTCTATCATTCCTAAAGCTTGCATTTTTACCTCCCTCCTTTATAAAAGGGGCTCACTCCAATTTAAATCTTTTGAGAAATATAGCACTTTTGCCATATCTTTTGACCCTATTTTTATTTCAGCTTTTTTGGGGATATTTATTAAATCTCCGCTTTTTCCTAGATACCTTTTTCCATTTAAAACTATTTCAACTTCTCCATCTATTATAAAAAGATTTCCCTTTGATTTTGTTTTCTTTATAAAGTTATCTCTTTCAATCTTTAAAATTCCTATTATCTCTTCATCTGTATTTATTAAATCTTGAGAATATATATTTAAATTTTTAAAAATTTTATCAAATTTTATACTCTCACCTTTAATTAAGGTAAACCCAGATGAATCGCACTCTTTTTCAAATTTTTTTTCATTTAAAAGCATTTTCATAATAGTCTTTTGTAAAACTTGATCTTTGGAAACGATTTTAAAAAATTCCATAATTTTATTCATATCAATATCTTTTAAAACTTCATTTTCCACTTTTTTTTCTTTTATTAAAACCTTAATATCACTATTTTTTATAATATCTTTTGCTGATGGAGTTAAAATTGTATCCTTATCTATTTCAATCTCTTTTGCTCCATTTTCTAAGATTTCTTCTAAATCTTTTGCGCATATTAGTTTTTTCAAGTTTTTCTCCTTTCCAAACTACTTTAACTTACAATCTTCGTCGATTATTCCAACTACAACTGCATCTACTGGAACACTTCTGCCAATCATCTCTCTAGCTGAAGAACCTGTACTTATGATAACTCTATCTCCAATTCCTGCTCCAATGACATCTACTGCCACTAATCTTTTTCCAATTACTGTACCATCTATTTCTTCTGCTAGCATGAATTTCAAACCATTTAGTTCATCCGCTTTTCTTGTTGCCCAAACATTATCTATTATTTTTGCTATAATCATTCTTTCTCCCTATAACTTTAATCTAATATTTCTTGTGTGCAACTTAAAGCTATTCCTAACGGTGTTACAAACATTGGATTTTTAGGTTTATACACATTTGCTTTAACATTTTTTTGAATAACCTCTTCTATTCCAGTTAAACAAGCTGTTCCTCCAACTAGTACTACATTTTCAACATGATACCCTGCAATATGACTATTTATTATTGAAGCTACCTTTTCTATAACTGGCTTAAGAACAGGCAGTAACTCTTTATGATTTCTTACATCTCTTTTAAATTCGTCAGCCTCTTTAAAAGGTTTTCCATATGTTCCTGAAACTACTAAAGAAAAATGTGTTCCTCCTGTAGCTTCATCTGCAACTGATATAACCTCTTCATTTTTCAATATTGAAGTTCCTGTAGTTCCACCACCAATATCAACTACTGCACCGTTTTTTATCTTTAAAACTTGATTTGCTGCTGTAGGTTCATCTAGAAGATTTGTTAATTCAAATCCTGCTGCTTGAACTACATTTTTAATAGCTCCTCCATCTATATTGTCTGTTCCTGGTGGAATCGCTGCAGCTGCATATAAAAGTTCTGTATTTAATTTATCTTCAATCTCTTTTTTTAACTCTCTAACTATTTTTATAGCTCCTATATAATCAACTACCATTCCATCTTTTACAACATCAGCATACCTATAAGCTCCTGCCACTGGATTATAATTTTCATCTAAAACAGCTAGTACAACACAAGCTGTTCCCAAATCTACTCCTGTATAATAAACAGATGATTTTGTTAATTTTGGATTTTTTATAACTTTTTCAAACTCAGCCACTAGGCTATCACAATAATCAAAATCTACAATTTTTTCTAAACTCATAACTCCTCCATCATGTGAAGCAATACTTTTTCCATCTTACTAATTATCCAATCAACATTTTCAACAATATCCTCATTTTTAAAATCTAGTTCCTTACAAAGATGTAGTTCAAAAATTAATTTTTTCAAATAAAATATATATCTTCCATTTTTAAAATATAGATAACTTTCATTTGGTTCTTGGCTCTCACCACAAGATATTTCCTCTTGAAGTTTTAAAAGCTCACTTTTTCCCTCTAGGGTATCTGATACATTTTTTAGGACTTTACCTCATGCCCGTCAACCTAAGAATTACAAACAATTTTTAAATAACTGCTAACGTTTAA
>OGMJ01000836.1_pt1 | contig 15711 bp, 10 predicted proteins | sample 1573181 | NCBI WGS metagenome assembly OGMJ01 (sample SAMEA2582004, study PRJEB24529) | metagenome | biome: Human gut stool | place: China | collected 2011
GGGAATATACAGCCATCTCGTCCATGCGCTTCGGAGTAATGCCGGCACGTTCGGCAAGCATCTTCAACCATTCCGGTGTGTCCGTAGGCAGAGGGGCACAATGAAGCATCAGATTGCAGAACATGCCGATACGGCTTTCGCTGGTATCATAGTACCACTTGTCCAGTCGTATGAACTTCTCCTTCCTCATCAGGCTCAGCAGGCGGATCATCACTTCGGCACCGAACACCCCGTCCAGTTTCTGGGCCAGCGAAGTAACATCGGTACGGGCTTTCCCCCGTTCCAGTTCGATGTCCAGAATGCGTAAGGTCACCTTTTCCAGCACTTTCTTAAATCCACTGAAATCATAATCCCGGCAGTCGGTATATATCCGTCCGTCCTTTCCCTTTTTCTGATAAAAAAAGCCCGCAGCCTCCTCTATCAGCGTAGGCGAAAGCGGGCGATCCATCAGTTCGGTGATCAAGGCATCTTCGGACAGAAGTCCCATCTGGTAGGCCCTGCCGAAATCGACGGCACGAATGGGAAACTCAACTGGATAAGGCTCTACCTTATAAGAAAGGAAATTACACAAGCGGTAAAACTCGTAGCGGATCTTGAAATCGGTTATAAACTCATTATCCGTCAGCAAACGTTTCGGATGTTTCAGCCAGCAATCTATCCAATAGCAATGAACCAGTACGACACGATAATCGTGGGAGGAACCATACCATTCGCGGACGCTGTACAGAAAGGTGATATTCTGGGGAGTAAGCATCGGAAGCAAATGAAGCAGGACGTAGTGTGAATACTTCAGATACACCTCCTGGTCGCGGTAATCCCACTCCAATGCCCAGAGAATCTCACTCAGTGCATAGGGATGTTCAAGGCGCTCCAATGCCTGTTCGTATGGCGCCAGAGGGATTTCTCCGTATAATTTATCAAGTAACGTACCGAAACCTTTGCGCCAGACACAAGTCCGCGAATGTGACGCCATAAGGCACATTTCCAACAGAAGTGAGTAATCACGCACTTCTTCTTCATAAAACCGTATCCATACATCGGCAAACGGATAGCACCCTATCGCTGTTGGTGAATCCGAATCATGCTTCGCACTTTCAAACTGTTCTTTGAACAAATGCACCTCCCCCCAGGGATCGCTATAGGTCAATTCACCATGAATTACGATCTGATATTGCAGTTTGTCAAAAAGATCAAATACTTCTCCTGACTGTATTCCTTTAAAGATTGCCTCTGTAGTTGGTTGTCCTTTTTTATTCTTCATGTCTGACTTGTTTGTTGTGTGTATAACGTTTTCATCACTGAGTACAAATATAGAATAAAAATACTATCTTTGTCCCATATCAAAACAAAAGATTATGATAAGCAATGTAAAATACCTTTCATTTATACTGTTATTGGTGCTTACTGCCTGTAAAAGCGGCCCCGCGGCCAGCCAGGAGCAGAACGGAAAGCAAGATACGGTTAAAGTTTTCAATTTACCCGACATACCCGTAGTGCTGAACACGGTGTCGCAACGGGCAGATTATATGGTAAAGCACTATTGGGATCGCTTTGACTTTACAGACACCACCTACGTCAGTCAGATCGACGTTGCCGAACAGGCTTGGGTGGATTATTGCGATTTGTTGGAACATGTGCCCTTGTCCGACGCGCAAACTGCCATAAAAGAGACGATCGGCCGGGCCGGGAAAAACAAAAAGATGCTGGACTTCTTTGCGGAACTGGCCGATAAATACCTCTACGACCCTAACTCGCCTATGCGTAACGAGGAGCTTTACATCCCCGTGCTGGAAGCTCTGACAGCCTCCCCCATGCTGAATGAAACGGAAAAGATACGTCCGCAGGCACGGCTGGAACTGGCACAAAAGAACCGGTTGGGCACAAAAGCCCTCAACTTCACCTATACACTGGATTCGGGTGCAAAGGGTACGCTTTATCAGTTCCCGGCGGAATACACGTTACTGTTTATCAACAATCCCGGCTGCCACGCCTGCTCTGAGATGATAGAAGGGCTAAAGAGTTCTCCGGTCATCAACGGATTCATAGCCGACAAGAAGCTGAAAGTGCTGTCTCTCTATCCGGATGAAGAACTGGATGAATGGAAAAAGCACCGGAGCGATTTCGCGAAAGAATGGACCAACGGATACGATAAGGAGCTGGTCATCAAAAACAAAAACCTGTATGACCTGAGGGCTATCCCCACCCTCTACTTACTGGATAAGAACAAAACCGTATTGTTGAAAGACGCCACCCTGCAAAAGGTAGAGCAATATCTGGCAGAGCGCGGTTAAGAAAAACATACCGGAACGGAGCATTTGCCCCAAAGATGCGAAGAAGGTCGGATTATCATTTTGACAGAATGATAATCCGACCTCTCTATTTTCCATTCTTTCGGCCCGACGCACGATACGCCTCTCAAAAACGTCTCCAATTCGATTTACCGATTATCTCTTTGCCCGTAATTTCCTACTTTTGCTTACCGAAAGAAAGAGACCGAAAAGTGTTCCGTCCATAAAGTAGGTTTTAACCTTGAAACCATCTCTTTCCGACACTTCCGGAACGATCATATCGGGTGAGCAACCGGAGCAAAATCCGGAGCTATAAGCCCCGGTTTTCATAACAATATATGTAATGGAGCATAACATATAGAGATATTTGAAAAAGAAGTAAGCATTTTCGGAAAATGCTTACTTCTTTCGGGGGAAATGTAACCGTCTTTTGGAGTGAATGCTTACTGCTTTTCCGCAAAACCCCGGCTCTAATCCACCCAAAGCCCGGCTTTCGGAACAGAAAAGGCCGGCTTTCCCCTTGTTTTCCCTCCGGTTCATCCGTTTTAAAGAAAGAGTGTGTCAGTCAAAAGGCTGATTAACCATCATTCTGCCATCATAACCCTCCGGAATCAAGATAAATGGCATCGCCTATCTAAGTCATTCCAATGTGCCGCCTGACACTATCCGGACGACCTGTCCGATGTTGCTCCGTCCGTTCCGCAATGCATAACGAATAATCACAAATTATTATGCTATTTCTAATATTCTTTTTATCTTTGCAGTGCATTGGTTTGTATTCTCCGTGTACCGGGGATGCAATTAAAAGGGAATCAGGTGCAAATCCTGAACAGTCCCGCTGCTGTAAGTTTCACATCAAATTGTTGTAAGCAACCACCACTTGCCACTGGGAAACGTTTTCCTGGGAAGGCGCTTATCAACAGAAACGAGTCAGAAGACCTGCCTGTGCATCTATTTCATTGCTTTCGAGGAAAAAGCGTTGAGTCTAATGAGCCGGAATTATTCCATCCGTCATTTCATTCATCACTCTGATTCAGAGAAAGTAAGTTATGATAATAAACTCTGCCAAGTTTATTTAGTATGTCCGGCCGAAGTGACTTCGTCCGGACATTTTAACTGTAAAAAAACGAAGATGAATATATTTAGATTGCCTAAGCTACTACACGTCTGTGTTGCTTTCTGTTGCTGCCAGGGGCTTACCGTTTCACTTTTCGCCCAACAGCAGAAAGCAGATACCGCCCGTACTTATTCAATCCCCGAAGTAACCGTTGCCGAAGCTTACCACACCCGCGAAGTAAGAGCGATGGCTCCCACCCAAGTGTTCTCTAAAGAAGAACTCAAAAGCCTCAACGTATTGCAAGTATCGGATGCCGTGAAGCACTTTGCCGGAGTTACGGTGAAAGACTACGGCGGCATTGGCGGACTGAAAACCGTTTCATTGCGAAGCCTCGGAGCCGAGCATACCGCCGTGGGATATGACGGAATAACAATCAGTGACTGCCAGACGGGGCAGATCGACATCGGACGCTTCTCACTGGACAATGTAGACCGTCTCTCGCTCAGCAACGGACAGAGTGATAATATCTTTCAGCCCGCAAGGTTTTTCGCTTCCGCCGGGATACTGAACATACAGACGCTGACACCGCAATTCAAAGACAACCGGCGTACCAACCTGAGCGCCTCGTTCAAAACGGGTTCGTGGGGACTGGTCAATCCGTCTCTCCTGATCGAACAGAAACTGAGCCGGAAATGGGTGCTCTCCGCCAACGGCGAGTGGATGTCGGCTGACGGGCACTACCCTTTCACATTGCATTATGGCGAAAACAATGACCTGAGCTCGCGCGAGAAACGGAAAAACACGGAAGTGAAAAACCTCCGTGCCGAAGCGGGATTATTCGGCAACTTTTCGGATACGGAACAATGGCGGCTGAAAGCCTACTATTATCAGTCGTCCCGCGGACTGCCCAATGCCACCACTTATTATTACGACTACTCTTCACAGCACCTCTGGGACAAGAATGTCTTCGTGCAAAGCCAATATAAGAAGGAGTTCAACCGCCAATGGGTTTTCCAGACTTCGGCTAAGTGGAACTGGAGCTATCAACGTTACCTCGATCCTGATTATAAAGGTTCGGAAGGCAAAACGGAAAACAGTTATTATCAACAAGAGTATTACCTCTCGGCTTCGGCTCTCTACCGGGTGCTCAGCAACCTCTCATTTTCACTCTCGACGGACGGGAGCATCAACCGGCTGAACGCGAACCTGAAAGATTTTGCGTATCCTACCCGCTATTCGTGGTTGACGGCCTTTGCCGGAAAATACGTCAACGACTGGTTGACCGCTTCGGCCTCGGTACTGGCAACGGTCATCAACGAGGAGGTGCGCCAAGGCAGCGCCGCAGCCAACCGACGGAAACTCTCTCCGTACGTCAGCGCGTCGTTCAAGCCCTTTGCCGGCGAAGAGTTCCGCATCCGCCTGTTCTATAAAGACATCTTCCGGTTGCCCAGCTTCAACGACCTGTACTACGGACAGGTGGGCAACACGAACCTGAAACCGGAAAGCACGACACAATACAACTTAGGACTGACATACAGCCGGTCGATCTGTGAACTGATTCCCTATGTATCCGTCACGGCAGATGCTTATTATAATAAGGTGAAAGACAAAATCATAGCCATACCCACCAAGAACCTCTTTATATGGAGTATGGTGAACCTCGGCAAAGTGGACATCAAAGGAATCGACGTTGCCGGAAACATCAGTCTGCAACCCTGGGAGAAACTACGGGTGAACCTTTCGGGGAACTACACTTACCAGCGCGCATTGGATATGACCGAACCGGGAGGAAAAACCTACAAGCAACAAATCGCCTATACTCCCCGTGTATCCGGATCGGGACAAGCCGGTATCGAGACTCCGTGGGTGAACCTCTCCTACTCGTTCCTCTTTTCGGGCAAGCGCTATATGCTGGGGCAGAACCTCCGCGAAAACCGGCTGGACAGCTACAGCGACCATAGTGTATCCGTCAGCCGCGATCTGCGCATCCGTAACGTAAACACATCCCTGACAGTGGAAGTGCTGAACCTACTGGACAAGAATTACGAGATAGTAAAAAACTTCCCCATGCCGGGACGCTCAGTGAGAGTGACGATGAAAGTAAGATACTAAAGATACTTCAGACATTGAATCAGTAATTATCAAAAGAAACAGCAATATGAAAATGAACCCATTTAATAACAGCAGAAGCAATTCTTCTCCTCGCTTCCGGAGAGGAGCTGGAGGCGGGAGCTTCCTTTTCCTCCTCTTCCTGCTTCTCTTCGCCTCGTGTGACGACCTGGAAGACACGGATACTCCTTCGGGCGGTGGCGACGGTATGCCTGTCGAAACCGGAACAACCGAACTCTACATTCTCAGCGAAGGGCTCTTCAACCTGAACAACAGTTCGCTCGCTTTGTATTCCTTCAAGAACAATCAGCTGAATACCGACTACTTCCGCAGCATCAACCGACGCGGCCTGGGAGATACCGCCAACGATATGGCCATCTATGGCAGCAAACTCTATATCGTAGTCAATGTATCGAGCCAGATAGAAGTAGTCGACTTGCAAAGCGGAAAGTCTGTCAAACAGATACCGATGTTATCGGAGAACGGCAGTTCCCGGCAACCCCGTAACATCGCCTTCGAGGGAGGAAAAGCATACGTATGCTCCTTTGACGGAACCGTTGCGCGGATAGATACCGCTTCCCTCTCTATCGATGCACTGACCCGGGCAGGCAGGAATCCCGACGGCATTTGTGTTCAGAACGGGAAGTTGTATGTCTCCAACTCCGGAGGTCTGGACTGGGAAGGCATCGGGGTAGACCGTACGGTATCCGTGATCGACATCCCTTCTTTTACCGAAATCAAGAAGATAGAAGTAGGTCCCAATCCGGGAAAGATACAGGCCGGACCGGACGGAAACATCTATGTAGCCACGCACGGCGAGAATATCGAAGCGGGGGACTATCACTTCGTGCAAATAGACGGTCATACCGATCAAGTGGAACGGACCTTCGACGAAAAGGTGTTGAGTTTCACCATCCACGACAACATGGCCTATTTATACAATTATGATTACCGGACTCAGGACTCGCAAATCAAAGTGTTCAACCTGAAAACCGGAAAGACAGAACGGGAAAACTTCATCACGGACGGCACCACGATACGTACTCCTTACAGCATCAGTGTCAACCCTTACAGCGGAAACATCTACATCACCGACGCTTACGACTACAAGGTGAAAGGTGATGTGCTCTGCTTCAGCCCGCAGGGACAACTTATATTTAAGCTGCCCAATGTGGGAATCAACTCCAATACCGTCCTGTTCCGGAACAAAGCCTCGCAAGGCAATCCCGACGAAAATCCCGCAGACCCGGAAGCAGGTGCCTTCGCTAATAAAGTATTGGAGTATAATCCGGCGCCATCACAATATATGAATACCTCTTATACAGCTTACGAAGAGGGATTCACCGACGTTCAGGTATTGGCACGCGCCACCGAACTGCTACAGGATCGTACCACCTGCCTCTTCACTCTCGGAGGATTCGGGGGCAACATTACCGTGGGATTCGACCACACCATCCCCAACGTCCCCGGTGAATATGACTTCAAGATATACGGCAACGCCTATTATGATATGTATGGCACGCTGCTGGATAAACCCGGAGGAAACGCCGAACCGGGAATCGTACTCGTATCCAAAGACACGAATGGCAACGGACAGCCGGATGATGAGTGGTACGAATTGGCAGGAAGCGAATATAACTCGCCTGCCACCATCCGCAACTACGAAATCACTTACTACCGTCCCACTCCGGCAGACGGGGATGTGAAGTGGAAAGACAATCAAGGCAAAGAGGGATACATCTACCGGAACACGTATCACACCCAGGGTTCTTATTATCCGGCATGGATGCCGGCTGAAATCACATTCCGCGGAAGCCGCCTGGCGGACAACTCCATCAACGAGCCACGTCCGGGTATGCCCGAGCACTGGGTAGGCTACTGTTATGCCTGGGGATATGCCGACAACCACCCGAACAATACGGAGTATTCTCAATTCAAGATAGACTGGGCGGTAGATAAAGACGGCAAGCCGGTTCATCTGGACGGCATCGACTTCGTGAAGATTTATACAGCGGTCAACCAGAACTGCGGCTGGCTGGGTGAAGCCTCTACGGAGATACAGGCGGTGGAAGATTTACACTACAAGAAATAAAACCAAGTGGAAAAGAGATAAGAAATGAACATTTACCAATTACTTAATTTAATGACTCAAAAAATGAAAATGAAAAAGTATCTATTGCTATTTGTGACAGCATTAGCGTTAGGAGTTGCTTCTTGCTCGGATGACGAAACCATCCCTAATCTGACGGGTATCGCCATCGAAAGTGAAGGCGGAGTGACCGAAGTTATCCAAGGTGGAACACTCGCACTGACCGCCAACTATACAAGCAACGTGAACCCCGAAGTAAGATGGGAAGTCAACGGAGAGGTGAAGTCAACTGATAAGGAGTTCAGCTTTACTGAAGCCGAACCGGGAAAATACTATGTAACTCTGGTGGTATCTACGGAAGTAGGAGAGAAAAGAGTAAACCTTCCGGTCACCGTATACGGCAAATACAAATATGGAACCTTTGTTCTGAATGAAGGCAACTTCGGCAATCCTCCCAGCTCTCTCATCTTCATTTCTCCGGAAAATGAAATGACGGAAGAAGCATACTTCGAAGCAAACGGTACACACTTGGGAGTTGTATCACAAGACCTGTTCATTGCAAACAATAAGATGTATATCATTTCTCAGAATGGCGGCGAAGACGGTATGCTTGTAATTGCCAATGCCGAAACATTGAAAAAAGAGAAAGGATTCAGCAAGGATCAACTGGCCGACCTCAATTGGCCTACCCACGTAGCCGCTCTGGATGACTCACACGTATACATCCGTGACAACAACGGCGTGCACTTGTTCGATCCGACAACAACCTCCCTGAGTTTAATAGAGGGAACAGACGGAGCGATAAAAAACAGAATGGCGGTAACAGCCCAGAAAGTATTCGCAGGAGCCAACAACAGTCTGCTGGTGATTAAAGATAACAAAGTGATAAAAACCATCGCTTTGGAAGGCACACCGACAGGAGTTGTAAAAGCTTCGGACGGTAATGTATGGGTTTCTGTCAACAGCACTCCGGCAAAGATTATGAAGGTATCATCTAAGGACTACTCAATCTTGAAAACGAATAAATTAGGAAGTTTCCAGGTATCAGCCGGCTGGGGAGCTACTCCGGCAATCAGCGCCAAAGGTGACAGCATTTATTTTGGTAACAACAGCACTACTATCTATCTCCATGATTTCGCGAAGAATCAGACCAAAGAGCTGGCTAAAATCGGTGATTACATACAAAATGCCACAATGACTTACAATAACCTTGCAGTAAATCCGAAAAACAGTGATGTATACGTCACTACAATCAAAGGTTACGGTAACGATTACCTGACCAACAGCATCGGCGTATTTAACTTCACAAGCGGTACTACTAAATTGGTGCAGGATTACAAAAATGCGACTCGCTTCCCCGCGGGAGTATTCTTCACTTACGACTTTGAATAAAAGTAAAAAGGTGTAGTCCCCGGCATACCAGGATATAACCATATTAAAAAGGGGATGTGTCATCATTCACCACAGAGTAACACAGAGTTCCATAGAGCGAACTTAATCTATTGATTTATCTGTGTAGTCTGTGGTGAATACGAATTTCGACACACCCCCTTTTTATTTTTTAATACTGCACCGGTGGTGTACTCCAGCTACCGGACAGCGTCAGGTTATCGGTTCCAAGCAAAGGAAGATTCACCGGAACGGTAACCGTTATATTGCCAATCAATAATTTAACGGTTCCATTCAACACAGGACCGAGTAAGGGGATTCCTCCCAATATACCATCCAGGTTAGCAATATTCTTCAACTGTACAGAGAGTGTCAGCGAATGGTTTCCGTCGTTCTGCTGTGCATACGATTTCAGCCCCAGGCTGACAAACGAATAGTTCGAACGATACCTGTAATTCGTATTGACTGTTGCCTGTATCGGATCTGTGATATTCACAAATACTCCATTCAGCAACAACGGACCGTCAATCACATCGTCCACCAACAATCCGGAGATCAGTCCGGGTTTGGCAACATGAATCTCCCGTACGTCATAAAGGCCATGAAAACCTCTGATCAGAATATCCTTCTCACTATTCGTCGTACCGGGTGTAGGTGTGAATCCATACCGGAAACGATGATTACCCGTATAGAAATCCTTCACATTCAGGTCTAAGTCCACAGTCTTAGGGAAATTGTTTATGGTCACTAAAGCATAAGCAGCATCACTGCCCCTCCAGGGATTCAGTAAATCGCCCAATGCTCCCAATGCACCATTCTGCGTAGCATTACCGGAGAGAGTCAGCCCTATCTGATTGACCAACCCTTGCAAAAGTTGTGCATACAGTACATCCACGACCGGTTCGACCAATGCTGCCACCACCAGATTGACTGCGGCATCGAGTCCGCCAACAGCATTATAGACAGCATTACCAACCACTCCCAAGTCCATTGCCGTTTTCAGTAACCCTGGCAAAATGCCTTGTACCGTCGTCCGGATTATATTCCTATATCCTATTTGCGTCACAATATTGTTGGTCAGAGAATTCAAAGCGGTTTGTGCATCCACAAACACTCTTCGCAAATTCAGCATACTGATAATGCGCTGCAACAGTACATAAGGTTGGGCAGAGGTATCCGAGAAAGATACATTGGCCAGATAAAATTCCGAAGTGTCGGTAAACTCCGCACCGGGTAACACGATCCGGGCATTCGCACGTGTTGTCTGGTAATTCGTCAACACATCCGCATAGTTGGTTCCACCGCCCGAAACGGGAATCGGGAACTGTGTTTTCTCTACATTGGCCAGAAATACAGCTGTATACTGTCCTTTCGGAAGCGTATCTTTCAAGGCAGCCATCGGCCAGGAAGGAGCAGCATCCGTAGTCTTCAGCACCACCTTTTCTTTCACAAACTCACCTGTCGACTTATAAATGACGTAACGCAGGTGACGAACCCGTGAATCGATCCCTGTGACGGGTGTACGGGTATCCCCTCCTCCGTATCCAGCAGAGAAGGTTACTTCAAAATATCCGTCGGGCAAGTCCGAAGGCTTACCTTCCGGAGGAAGTTGCCCGGGGTCTTCACCGGGCACTTCGACCAGTTCTTTCTCACATCCCGTCAGGAAGAGAGAAAGAAAAAGGCTTATCATTATTATCACTTTCGTTTTCATCTCCGGTTCTTTTTGCTTTCAGTTTCTATTGAAGGCCATCCCAGGCATTGTCATCCAAGTTGATGTTTCCTGCCAAAGTGAAACCTATATTGATATTCGCATAACTTCCGGTCACTTTCACCCAATGATTAGGAGTAAAAATAATCCGGTTTCCCGAAACCACACCGGGAGTATCCGACAGTTTCACCGTATAACGTTCGGTGAAGAGTCCATAAGAAGACACATCCAGATAGAACAGAGTCTTTCTACTGTCCGGAATAGCCAGCAGAAACTGGTTGAAACTGACTTTCCCCGAAACCGGTCCCTTAGTAGCCAATCTTTTTATACCGGTGTCACCGGCTGTTTGCCATGCCAGTGCCGTCCCATCCGTTGCACGGGTAGCCGTCACAAGTTGCTCGGCTATCAATGTCATAGAGTTGACATATGCGGGAATATTGGTCACTTCGAGCGTTAAACCACTAACCAGCCTTTTCAGTGTACCTGTCACATAATTGATTTGCGAAGGTTTAAAAACAGGGCCAACCAACGTTGTACCCTGGTAACCGTTTCCGAAACACGAAAAGAACTCCGGAACTACCGTCGGATTGACCGGTTGCAAATACAAATTAGCCAACGTAGCCGGATTACCAGTCGAACCGATATTAAACCGCTTCGTTGCACCTCCGCCACTGGCAAAATCATAATCACTCCGATTATATCCGATCACCAACAACTGATAGGTAGAGGCTGCTGAAAGATTAAGCATCGTGACTACTGCCGGAAACGAATTGACATCCAATTGTCGGGCTGCGCTATATTCCGGAACGAAATTAGCTGCATCGTTTGGCAATGCTTCATCCGTTTTCCGAAACGGCAGAATCAGTATCCTGTTGACAGAGAGAGCTGCATCTCCCGGCGCACGACTCATGACCCCTTCTTCCAAGGGGAGTTCGGCAACATCATCTGTTGAGCAGCTGCCCAACAAGAGCGTTGCCAGAAATCCCGTCAGAAGGATAGTTATATAGCCTGCCTTTCTCATAGCCATACCATGATTCTGTTTTTGAGTTACTTTTACTGAATTACCAGGTTATGTATCAATTCCCATGCCGGACTGATAGTGATCACAATATTCTGATCGGTCAGCAAATCTACCGGAGCATCATCATCACCCGGGTTACCCGGTGTTCCGCCATCCACACTACCCGTAGCACCTTTCACACCTAATGCATAAAAATGATTTGCCATCAGATTAAACTGTGTTGCTCCCGAACTATTAGTGTCGCTCACGGTCCACTCTTTTATAGCGGTACCACTCGCATCATAAAGTCCTAAAGTCATGCTCACGCCACTAACCGGCATATAGAACGAACCTCCCAATTGTGAATTAGGCACTTTCACCACTCCCTGTCCGGACAAATCGTTGCCCACATACACGCCGTTGGAAACAGCCTGGCCGGAAAGATCCATATCTATTATATTATAAGGAGTAGCGGCAGTATTGATACCTACACCATTAGTCAGATTCACCTGCTGATTGGAGTTGCTGACCTTCAGACGCAGATACTTCACGGTACTTCCGTTTAGCACTTGAGGAACATTCTTGAAGTATCCCAGTACACCGGCCACCTTACGGGTCATCTCAATGCTGACACGAGTTCCTCCCTGGGCCATCACTTCCGCATCGGCCGAACCCGCAAAGATTTCCGATTCATCGCCCGAATTCACGATAGTAGCAAGCATATCCGTATAATTGGTATTACCGGAAGTCGGCGTAGTCACAGAGAAGCGGTCACTTGCGTCACGCCCTACAGCCAAAAACTTATATACCCCTGCAGGAAGCTTGTCAGCATCGGGAACGGCAAAACGTTTAAAAGTAGTACCATCGGTCCAGCCGGTGATATCATAGGTCTTTTGATGCAGATAAGTCGAACCGTTCTGCATAAAAGCATAAACACTGACACGAGTGACATGCTGTGTAGCCTCCTGGCTATACACCGGCATTCGGGTCCCAATCCCATCTGTCAGACCATTAACCGCGGACAGTTCAAATGTAATCCCACTATTTTCAGGATTCACTTCAGACGAAGGATCATCTTCGTTGGAACAAGCAGCAAATACAAAGAGGCTTGCTGCCACCAGAAACATTAATTTTTTCATAATAGCAAAGTTTAGTTTAAATAAATAGATAAGGAAAAAGAGATCAGTAGATATCCAGGCGATGTATCGTGAGCCATTCCCCACGGATAAACATCTTGATTTCCCAGATTCCTTCTGATGTATTGTAGTCTATAGAGACAGCGGTTATTTCATTGCGCCGCATGTCCACTTCCATTTCGGGCAATTTCAAATAAGGAGATTCAGAAGCTCTTGTATCGGTGGCATAGAAAGTTAAAGCTAACTTCGAATGTCCATCTACCGAAGAGGGTGCAAGCACTGTCTCCAACATATTGGTAAATGGCACACTTTTGTCAACCTGCGTGCTTCCGCTATAATTGAGATCGGCATCCACCGACTGATAAACGTGGTTTACATGTTGTTCTATCCGACTTATTTCAGCCGGGAAATTGGAACAGAGTAACAACAGCTTTCCCTTGGTACGTTCCAATGTCAATTCTTCTGTCTGATATTCGGGAGAGAAATGCAAGACACGGGTCGCCACATAAATATCCGTATGCTCCTTCCCGTCCTGATGCAAAATGCCGTCGGGGTAATCAGTAGTCAGGTTCCCCCAAACAGCCAATTTATAATCACCATCGGGTATTCCGGCGAAAGAAATAGTATACTCCTTATCTTCACCATTGATTTGAACAATCTCCGACTCTCTTTTCAATGCTCCGGTAGAAGCATCGTACAGAGCATAATAAATAGTTCCCGTATAGGTGCGGAAAGGCTGGTTCTCGTCTACGCTGCCCAGCTGCGGAAACTGCGATATATTCAAATAGTTCTTGTCCTTAACAGATACCCGAACCGAGTAAGGCTGTTCTACCGGACATTCGTCTCCGCAAGAGGAAGCAAGTACTATGCCAACTACCATGCAGAAGATCTGTATTACTCTTCCATTCATAATCTCTAAAGTTTAAATATAAAACAATTCGTTCATTCACTCAGAAATCAGTATCCCAAATCAAGATACTCCCATATGGTAGTTTTGCAGGCGGAGCACTGTTGCCCCGCATTTGTCCAATATTAACAGAAAGATTATATATTTGTTTTGCCACGAATCATTATTATCTGTTAAAATTATGACCGGTATACAATTGTTTAAACGATTCATAAACAGGCAATCGGAGGAAACAAAATATCTCCTTCAAATGTTGTAGAATCAAACAATTTTTAAAAGAAAAATGATTATGGCTGAAAATTATAAACTGATAGACAATGAAGAAAAACATCAATATGAATTCCATATTGAAAGTTATACTCCCCGAATAGAATACATCAAATCCTCGAATGGTGAAATCTACCTCACGCACACCGAAGTCCCTGCCGCTTTAGGGGGGCACGGAATAGGTTCTCAGCTCGCAGAAAAAGTCCTTACCGACATTGAGCGGCAAGGTCTGCGCTTGGTTCCTCTTTGTCCGTTCGTTGCGGGATACATACATAAGCATCCGGAATGGAAACGCATTGTACTTCGTGGTGTTCACATTCAATAATATAAAAACAGTTATGGGAAAACAAATAGAATACAGCAATGGCGAACTGACCATTGTATGGCAGCCGGAGCTTTGCCGGCATGCCGGAATCTGCGTGAAGACATTGCCCAATGTGTATCACCCTAAAGAACGTCCGTGGATAAAGATGGAAAATGCTACTACCGAAGAACTGATTGCTCAAATCAAGAAGTGTCCATCGGGGGCTCTAAGTTATAAACTAAAGAAATAAAAAAATCTCCGGGAGCCTTGTTTAAAAGATGTTCCCGGAGATTCTTTTGTTTTTATCCGTAGTCATAGATGATTTACAAAACTTAATTAGCTTTTCTAATCACTCTGAATTCGCATTTATCACTCCCTAAAAGACCTGTTCCATCCACTCCCTCCGCCATGCCAATGAAACCTGTATTGATATCCGAACAATAAAATGAAACGGTGGCTTCTCCTTTCTCATCCGTCACAACCATAGGCGACCAAAACAATGTATTGCGGGCATCCGGTATAGGCAACTGCATGTCCACTTCATCCGGTTGATAGAATTCGCGAAGAGCATAATATCCTTTCGTACGCCAAAGGTTATTCATGCGGAGCAGTTCTTTTTCAGAATATATGGGGCCGTGATATGTCACAGTCTGCCGGTCTATAACACTGAAGGCATTGCCTCCCAAATGCTTGAACTTCACAATTTCATACTGTTTTCCTTCCACCGGTTTAGTCCTTTTATCAGACGGTTCACCACAAGGTTTCCACCAAGGATGGGCATCATATCCGGGTTTATAATTTTGCAGATAGCCACATCCGCAAACATAAACATTTTCCATGCTCATCTGTGTCATGCTGTCTAACCGCCCCATAAACTTATCTCTAAATGGTCTGCGTGCCTTACGGCTGACTACGACTTCATCCAGCAGGATTATACTGTCACTGCTTACAACCGGCATATCAACGAACTCTTCTTTCACCGCCTGTGTCCGGACTGTAACCGAATGACCGGGATATTTCTTTCTTCTCACACTGTTAATCACCGGAAAGTAATCTACGATCTCCAGTTCAGGCTTAAACTCTTTCGACAACATTGGTTTCAGATAAATATATCCACCGCGAAGCTCTTTCATCCGATTCGTATCAATCGTGAAGTGTCCTACCGAGTCTGTCCACAAGAACGCAGAATTACCTTCAGCACCCGTAACCTGAACAAGTTGCTTATCCCCCTGTTTTTCTCGGCTCTTTTTCCTGCCTCCTGTAACCTGAACTCCTGATATATCATCGCTTAAAAACGCTTCTCCCTGATAAGCCGGGCCATTAAACTCCCAGATATATCGTCTCCACCCCTGTGTCAATAGCAACAGATCCATTGCCTGCACACGATCTTTGTCCGTTTTATAATAGCTTAAGAGCGTCGTGTGGGGAAAGAGTGTAGATCTCGGTGGTCGCCGTAT
>OGMJ01000842.1_pt1 | contig 15623 bp, 8 predicted proteins | sample 1573181 | NCBI WGS metagenome assembly OGMJ01 (sample SAMEA2582004, study PRJEB24529) | metagenome | biome: Human gut stool | place: China | collected 2011
ATCGTGGTATTTCACATACAGCTCGTCGGTTCCGCACCAGCCGCAACGTCCGTTTATAATGTCTTGCATAAGCGTTATTTTTGTAATGAGGTGCTAAGGTAGTGCTTTCATTCCGAATAAACAAATCTATCTATTCTAAATGGATAGATTTGTTTATTCAGAATGGAATGTTTATATTTGTATCTGAATATAAATGACATAGCCCTATGATAAGCAAATCGGATATAGTAGAAGCCATACGTGTGCAACGTGAACGGTTGAGGAAATTTCAAAGTTTCCGACGTGACCTATTGTTGTCTTTACCTCCCTTGGTAGCAGACTATGCACTGATTATATCTGGTATTCGCCGTTGTGGTAAGAGTACATTGCTGGCACAATTATCGGTGGATAGATACAAGCCGGAAGAGGTGCTCTCCTTGAATTTTGATACCCCTTTACTGTATGGATTTGAATTCAGTGATTTCCGTATAGTGGATGAAGTTATTAAGGAACATGAAGGGTGTATCGCTCTTCTTTTTGACGAAATACAGATTGTTGATGGTTGGGAGGTGTATATTCGGGGCAAGTTGGATGAAGGGTTTTATGTGGGAATCACCGGCTCCAATGCTTCGATGTTGAGTCGTGAATTGGGCACGAAGTTGACAGGAAGACATATTACGAAAGAACTGTTCCCTTTTTCGTATGCTGAATATTGCGGTTTTACGGGTAAGACTATCGGTGACAGTTCCTTGTACGACTATCTGCATCAGGGTGGCTTCCCTCAATACTTGCAACTGGATGATCAGGATGTTCTGACGGATTTAGTCAATGATATAGTATATCGTGATATTGCCGTGAGATATAATATACGTGATGACCACTCTTTGAAAAGTCTCTTGGCCTATTTGATGGGGAATGTGGGCAATCTGGTGTCTGCTACAAAACTGAAACAGATACTGGGAATGAAAAGTACTTCTACTGTGTCTGATTATTTCTCTTATTTCGAACAGACTTACTTGATAAACTTTGTTCCGAAATTTTCATATTCATATAAAGCGCAACTGTTGAACCCGAAGAAAGTGTATTGTGTGGACAATGGTGTTGTATTTGTCACCTTTCCATCTTTCACCCGTGATGAGGGTCGGAGGCTGGAGAACATGGTTTTTGCGGAATTGCGTCGCCGTTATTCTGAGATATTCTATTATAATGAGAACCGGAAGGAATGCGACTTTATAGTTGTACGCAATTCTGTGCCCCAGCTTGCCATCCAGGTATGCTATGCCTTGACCGCAGAAAACCGGAAAAGGGAAGTAGATGGCTTACTGGATGCCTTGTCTTTCTTCAAGATGGGGCATGGACTGATACTCACTTATAACCAACATGACAAATTTTCCGTAGGAGATAAAACGATAGAAGCATTGCCGGTGTCTGAATATTTTAAAGACTAATCTTCTTGTCTCTTGCACTCCACCACATGATACAGCGTGCCGAACCGTGTTCTGCGGGACGGCACTTCATGTTTCTGCAGTATCCTTCCGAATACATTCACTCTCTTGGTGGACAGCGGGATGGCGCTGTACCGGCGCAGGCGGTTCAGTATTTCGGCAGCCGACAGCCATTCTCCCTCCTCGTCATTTCCGGCAACGCGGAAATAGTGGTAGAACAGTTGCTCTTCGGGCGGTATCTGTTCGAAATCGTGGTTGTTTTCCGTCATAATCCGTTCGTCCGACTGGTCGAACCAATAGCGTTCGCCGTGGTCCAGTTCGTGCATGGCCTGGGCATAAAGCTGGTTGTAGTCTATCGGGCGGTTGGTGTCTATTGCTTCCGTCACTTCTATGCAGATGAACCGGCGACTGCCGCTGGGGTCGGTCAGCAAGTCCTTCTGGTTGCTGGTGGCGATGAACGAGGCGTATCGGCGCATCTCGAGCACGGCATTGGCGTATGGCTTGCGCACGTTGACCACCGGCTTCTGGAGGATATGTTTCAGGAATCCTTGCTGGGTGCTGCTTATCTGGTCGAATTCATCGATGTTGATGAGCGCAAAACGGTTGAGGTAAAGCTCAGCGTCACGCTTGCGCGAGAAGTCGATGCTGTCCGTATAATAGGCACGCAGCTCGGGCGGGACGATGCTTCGGCAAAAGGTGCTTTTGCGGGTGCCTTGTGCACCTACCAATAAGGGGGAGACGCTGTTGGCATATTTCTTGTCGGTATTGCCGCGCCAGTGTGCCACCATGTTGAGAAACCAGCGGTGGAACAGTTCGGCCCAGTACGGGTTGTTGCAGGGTACTGTCCGGGCGAGTGCCAGGATACGGTCTTTCCCGTCCCAGTGCGGAAGGTCGTACAGATAATCTTCCAGCGGATTGAATACCGGGATGCGGTTGGAGTAGATATATCGGCTGATGTCCCTATCCCACAGGGGAATGCCTTCGCTCTGTGCGTCGAGGGCAATGCTGTTCAGCGTGCGCTTGTCGATGGGGGAGAAGCGGAAACGGAACGAGTGGCGTTCACGGTATTCCACCTCACCCACTTGGGTGTTGTAGCGGAAGTCGTAGCGGCGTTTCATGAACTCGTCCGTCTGTATGGCAAGTCTTTGCTCTTTGCTGAGGCTGCTTTGGGTATTGAAGCCTTTGTTCTCTTGGTAAACGCTTCTTATAATCTGCCGGATGACAGTCTCTTTTTGGCGTAGATAATAATGGAAATAGGTACGCTTCACGGTCTCTTCTTCGGGGATGCCCGAACGGAAACAGTTCTCGGCAAGGCGCACGGTCAGGGAGTGCAGGCTGTTGTCGGCACCGGCACCCGTCGCTTCGGCGAAAGTCTTCTGCAAGGCGGCCTCAAACAGCATGATGATGGCTTCTTCGGCTTCATATCCCGGCACGGCGCGCGTCAGGGGTGACTTCTCGTCTTGCAGGGCTTCCCGATAGGTGGTTTCGTCGGGCATGGAGACGGGCTGTGCAAGATAGAACTGTATGGAGTCCGGGCGGTACATGGCTTCGGGGTCGAAGGAGAGGCGGGAGTACTGTTCCAGCTTGGGCTCTTTCAGCCGAATGTCTAAAGGCAGTTGGGGCTGGTAGCATTTCACGGCAAGGCGGTAGGCATGGGCGTGGAACACCTCGGCTTCTTCCCGTTTGCCCGGCAGCGAATTGTTCGGACGGGTGAAGGTAGTCCAAATCTTTACAGTCCGTCCGCTGGAACCGGTGAATACGAGCCGCGTCTGGGGCTGTTCCCAGGCAAGACGTTTCACAAGGGCTATTTCGGACTTGCCGGAAAGCGGGCCTACGGTCAGTTCCACGATGCCGTTGTAGGTTTTCATCTGGCAAACACCGTTCGTCTTGCGGAATTCGGCTGCCGGGAGTACTTTGGGCAGTCGGTCTGCCTCGTTGCAGCGCTTGCCGGGCAAGCAGTATCGCAGTTGCTGGCGGAAAGTGGATACGGGCTGGGTTTTGGTCTCCGTTTTGATTTTCTGTAGGAAGGTGTCTAAGTCTGTCGTGCTCAGTGTCAGATTCCCGTCTTTTTCTCTCAGTTGGGTGATTTTCATTTCTATTTTTTGTTTTGTCACATGCAGGCAAAATGGTTTGCTTACAGTGTACTAAGGTACGACAATCAGGCTCTTTTTGCAAGTGATTCCATGCTTTTTTAGGTCGATTCCAGCGTTTTTCTGTGGAAAATCTGATGTTTTGAGTCGAAAAAGCAGGTGATTTGGGATGCTTTGTGCAGACTTCCACGCTGGTTTTGCTTGTCGGAACAATAGTTTCCGGCTATTGAAACAAAAGGTTTTACTTGTTGAAACCAATGGTTTTCCTAAGGGAAACTCTTAGTTTCTCTTGTTGAAACTTTTGTTTTAGAAGGTTGAAACCAATAGTATTTGCTTAAGAAACTAAAAGTTTCATACTGAGAACTAGGCATATAGCACTATTCTGTGGTGAATGAAGTAAGTATCGGATACTGCTTTTGTTATGGCGTGATGGATGGTTGTGAAGATTTTTATCTATCACGGGTATCTTTCACGCTTTAATCGGTTTATAATCAAAAGGATATCCCCCTCTGCGTGATAGCATGACAGATGTTTTTCAAAAATAAACTTTGTAAGAGCTGAGCTGTCCGGATGCTTCAATCGTTGTAGCTGTATTCTTCGCTGTATCTCTCGAATTTCGGTTCTTCGGCAATTCCGTATTGTTTGAAAACCTGACGGATATATGCTTGTGCCTTTGGAAACAAGCCTTGTTCCTGGCGGTAAAAGCGATAATAGGTGGTCTTGCCAAAGTGTCCTACAAGCTGGTTCCTCATCGGGGCTGCACATTTGTGGGGTACGTTGTCCAGCAGGTGCCGGATGCCCCATGCAACCCGGCACTTCAGGGCTTTCCGGAAATGAGGGCAGTTGGTGGTATCGGCAGGGATACAGTTCGGATTGATGATGCTTAAAGTAGGACATTGCGAGGTGCAATTGGTAGCAGCCAAGTGGTGCAGGCATTCTTCCTTATGGACGCACTGGCTGTTGAAGCAATGTGCAAAGCCATAAGGCACAGACTGGTAGTCGAATTTATTTTCCATATGTTGTTTGCTTGTCTACGGTTAGGGTGTAGAACACGGCTGTAAAGGTAAGGAATAAAGCCTCGTTTGAAGTATTTGCAGACAAAAAAAGAGCATAATTCTTCTTTAAAGTGAGCTGAACTTGCTATATTTGTCATAATTCCTAATATCTGGTATATGAAAAATAGAGTAAGTTTTTTTTGTCTGCATACGTGTCTTCTCCTGTTCAGCTTTTGGACAATGTATCCTGCCTTGGGGCATGCGGCTGATGGGGATGTTATTTCCCGTTTGAAGTTCAAGCAGATTTCTACATTAGACGGATTACCGACGGATGTGTTTCATAAGATGTAAATATTGAAGGAACTCTTTTTGTGGTTTGCTACCCGGGATGGTTTCTGTAAATACGACGGTTACCAGATTACTGTCTATAAATCGAGCTTGAATACTCCCGGTTTGTTGACCAGTAACAACATTTATTGTTTTGCCGATGACAATGACGGCTTCTTGTGGATTGGTACACAAGAGGGGTTGAACACACTCAATAAGAAAACCGGAGAAATCCGTCAATATACTGCGCCTGCCATTCCAAACAATGCGGTCTCATGCCTGTTGGTCACCCGGGAAAATGAGGTATGGATTGGTACGGATTCCGGCTTATGCCGGTATGTGGCAGAGAAGGACTCCTTCGTGATGTATGACGGCAAGTCCACCGATGGTATATTTCCCGCAGCTTCCATCAAATCGTTGTTCGAGGACTCGGATGGGGATTTGTGGGTCGGTACCTGGTCCAGTGGTCTTTTTCGTTATTCCCGGAAGGAGGATAAATTCTATGCATATCCCAAAATCAATGAACGGAACTCGGCACATGTTATCTATCAGGATTCCAACCGGAAAATGTGGGTCGGTGGTTGGGATTGCGGATTATTTCTCTTGAATCATCCCAAGGATATGGCAAACGTGTTTTATACACATTATTCGCATCGGATAGGGGATGATGCCAGCTTGTCGGACAATATTGTTTATGATATTGTGGAGGATGTACACACCCATACCTTGTGGATAGGGACCCGGGTGGGGCTGAGCATTATGAAGCAGGAGAATCCCGGTACATTCATTAATTACAAGTCGTTGCATTCGGCATATCATATACCTTGTGATGAAATAAATTCACTGTTGCGCGACCGCTTCAATAATATCTGGCTGGGTTCCATTGGCGGCGGTGTCCTGATGATAGACACGAAACAATCTCCATTTACTTTCTATTCTTTGAATCTGGCAGAGGATGACGTGCCTACTACTGCCGTCCGCGCTTTGTTTGCCGATGCAGATAAAGACCTTTGGCTGGGTACCGGAAGTTATGGGCTGGCACGCAAGGATTATGAAACCGGTGTGTTGTCGTTCTTTTCCCATATCCCGGAATTCTCGGATATTCCCGGTGTACCCACGGTCAATTACATTATTCAGCGTAAGAATGGAGAAGTATGGTTCGCTACCTATGACGGTGGTATCTTGATTTATGAGAAAGGAGAGAAAGTGAAGGTGCTGACTGAATCCGACACGCCTTATCTCTATTCGGATTGCGTTTCGGCCTTGTGTGAGGACAGTAAGGGGAATTGTTGGGTAGGCTGTCGCGGCGGTATGGGAATCAGTTTGGCCGATGGAGGGCATTATAGGTTCGGAACACTTTCTTTTGCCGGAGGCGGGTTGGCAGATTGGTATCATGTGAAGGACATTGTGGAGGATGCGGATGGCAGCTTCTGGATTGCGACAGCCAACTATGGAATTATACATATTATGGGGGATGTGCAGCATCCCGAAACGCTGAAATATAGTAACTATAGTTATAACAACGGCCAGCTGGCAACGAACTCGGTGTTGTGTTTGCATGTGGATAAATCGGGAAGGCTATGGGCCGGAACTGAGGGAGGAGGGTTGTATCTATATGATTATAAGGAAAATGTATTTACGGAAAAGAATCAGGAATATCAGCTGTCTGCCGACATGATAGGGTCTATAGAGGAAGACAGGCAAGGGTGTCTATGGATGGGGACCAATATGGGGCTGGTACAGCTTTTTGTACCGATGGACGAGGATTTGGCTACGGTCCGTGTCTATACGACAGCAGACGGTCTGCAGGATAACTTCTTCATATCACAGTCTTCTTGTAGTAGGGAGGGCGAGTTATTCTTTGGAGGAAATAAGGGTTATAACAGTTTCTTTCCTGCATCTCTGGAGAAAGACAATGAAGCCGTGCCTTATCTGATTACGGATATAAAAATCTTCAACCGTTCTTTTGCGGTATTGGAACCGGAGGTCAGAGAACGGATTTCTTCTGTCATGCCTTCGTTTACACGGAAGTTAGATCTGCCTTACGGATATAATAATTTCAGTATTGAATTCGCATCCCTTACTTATAAGAATCCCGGTTTAAATCGGTATGCCTATCAGCTTGTAGGTTTTGACAAGGATTGGCAATATACGGATGCCAACCGCCGTTTTGCCTATTATAATAATTTGAAGAGCGGCACTTATCGGTTCCGTCTGAAAGCCACCAATGAAAATGGCATTTGGAGTCAGGAAATCCGTGAACTTGAGGTGGTGGTATTGCCACCGTTCTGGGCTACATGGTGGGCTTATATCATTTATGCACTGATAGGGGCAGCTATTGTCTGCTTCATTCTCCGGACAGCAAAGAACAGGATGCAGCTGCGTAATGAGCTGCATCTTCGGGAGATGGAGAAGTCCAAACTGGAAGAACTGAATCATGCCAAATTGCAGTTCTTTACAAATATCACGCATGAACTGCTGACTCCGCTGACCATTATCTCGGCTACCGTCGATGAGTTGAAGATGCGGTTTCCCGGGCATGACGACCTTTATACGGTAATGGGTAGCAATATCAGCAGGCTCATCCGTCTGTTGCAGCAGATTCTTGAATTTCGTAAAGCAGAAACCGGCAATCTGAAGTTGCGTGTCTCTCCAGGAGATGTGGCGGCGTTTGTGAAAAATGAAGCCGAATCTTTCCTGCCGCTTGTCAAAAAGCGCAAGATACATTTCTCCGTACTCTGTAATCCGGAGTCGATTATCGGTTATTTTGATACGGACAAGCTGGACAAGATTCTCTACAACCTGCTTTCCAATGCCGCCAAATATAATAAGGAGGGTGGCTATATACAAGTCACGCTGATGTATGCCGAAGACAGGGACTTCGTCCGGTTGCATGTAAAGGATAATGGCAGTGGCATTTCAAAGGACAAGCAGAAGAGCCTCTTCAAGCGGTTCTACGAGGGGGATTACCGGAAGTTCAACACCATTGGTACGGGCATCGGCCTTTCTTTGGTAAAGGACTTGGTGGAGCTGCATGGAGGAAGCATTGAAGTGGAGAGCGAGGAAGGCCGGGGAACGGAATTCATCGTGACCTTGCCCGTAGACCGCTCTTACTTTAAGGAAGAACAGAGTGATGAGGAAGCTGTACTTCCGGTACAGAAAACCGTTACCTATCTTGAAGAGGAGAATGCGGAGAATGTGGTTGCTGAAAAGCCCAAAGCTCATACCATACTGGTGGTGGAGGACAATGAGGAGCTTTTGCAGTTAATGGTCCGGCTGCTGAAACGTGAATACAATGTCCATACGGCCGAAAACGGTCAGGAGGCTGTGACTGTGCTTGACAATGAGGATATTGACCTGATTGTTTCGGACGTGATGATGCCCGTAATGGACGGCATCGAGTTTTGCAGGTGTGTGAAGAACAAGTTGGAACTCAGTCATATTCCCGTGATTCTTCTGACAGCCAAGAACAAGGAGGAAGACCGTGCCGAAGCTTATGAAGTGGGGGCGGATGCCTTTATCAGTAAACCGTTCAACCTGGCCGTGCTGCATGCACGCATCCGCAATCTGCTGAAATACAAAGAACGCAAGGCGCATGACTTTAAGAACCAACTGGTGTTCGAAATCAAGGAACTGGACTATACCAGCATTGATGAGGACTTCATGCAGCGTGCCATTGACTGCGTAAACCGCCATCTGGAAGATTCAGATTTCGACCAGCCCCAGTTTGTGGAGGAGATGGGCACCAGCAAGTCCACCCTTTACAAGAAACTGAAATCCCTGACGGGACTGAATACTTCTGCCTTTATCCGTAACATCCGTCTGAAAGCGGCCTGCCGCATTATGGAGGAGAAGGGGAGTTCCGTGCGTATTTCCGATCTGGCGTATGCCGTCGGTTTTAATGACCCAAAATATTTTAGCTCTTGTTTCAAAAAGGAATTCGGCATGTTGCCAACGGAATATCAGGAACGCTTCATACAGTCATAGATCAAGTCAAATTATGCTTCAATTAGGTCGAATAACTAAAATTCTACCTCGTAGAAGCATTATTGGAGGTCTTCCTATCAGCATTCGCCTACATTTGCCATTGTTTTCACGGTTAAAATGAAGAGTGAAAGTGAAACAATTAATGTTTAATCTTAAAGTTTATACAATGAAAAGACAGAGATTCTTTGAAGGACTCGGGCTGAAAGTGTATGTCACTTTGGCCATTTGCATGGCCCTTCTGTTGAATGTTCAGTTCTTGAACGCACAGAGTTCGACAATCAATGTAAAAGGTGTGGTTAATGATGCGATGGGACCGGTGATTGGTGCCAGTGTAGTGGAGAAAGGGAATGCGACGAATGGAACAATTACCGACATTGACGGTAATTTCTCCTTGAAAGTCCCTTCGGATGCCACTTTGACAATCAGCTTTATCGGTTATAAGACGGTAGAGCTGCCGGTGGCTGGAAAAACATCCTTTACTGTGACTCTGAAAGAAGACAGCGAAATACTGGACGAGGTGGTAGTGGTAGGTTTCGGCACGCAGAAGAAGGTGAACCTGACAGGTTCTGTGGGGCTGGCTACGGCGAAGGAAATTGAAGCACGTCCGGTAGCGAATGCCACGCAGGCATTGCAGGGCTTGGTACCGGGCTTGCAGATTACGACCAATACCGGTGAACTGGACAAGAACATGTCCATCAATATCCGTGGCAACGGTACCATCGGTGACGGCTCAAGCGGAAGTCCGCTGATTTTGATTGACGGTATGGAAGGTGACATCAATACGGTGAATCCGCAGGACATCGAGAATATTTCTGTATTGAAGGATGCTGCCGCTTCCTCTATTTATGGGTCGCGTGCACCGTTCGGTGTTATCTTGGTGATTACCAAGAAAGGCAAATCGGGCAAGCCGACTATCAACTACAACAACAGCTTCCGCTTCAACAGTCCGGTGAATCTGCCGGAGATGATGGACTCCTATACCTTTGCCAACTACTTCAATGAGGCTGCACGCAACGGTCAGGACAATGCCCAGTTCTCTGATACAGTGATGCAGCAGATGCTTGACTTCCAGGCTGCGGGAGGTACTAATCGTGGCGGTTTGCCTACTGATGGCAATGTATGGGGTAAACCGGCAGGCGACCCGTTTACTACGGCGTATGCCAATACTGACTGGTTTTCCGAAATCTACAAGGGTTCTTCCTTCTCGCAAGAACATAATTTCAGTGTAAGCGGTGGTGGTGACAAGTTCAATTATTATGCTTCATTGGGCTATCTGGATCAGAATGGTTTGCTCCGTCATGGTTCCGATGACTTGAAGCGCTATAATGCTACTGCCAAATTTGGTGCCGAGCTGACCAAATGGTTGAAGTTCAATTACAGCTTGCGTTATGTCCGTCAAGACCTTGGCCGTCCTACCAATTTTGGTGGCGGTTTGTATGAGAGAATCGGCCGTCAGACTTGGCCTAATCTTCCGGTTTATGATGAAAACGGCTATTATTTTAATGGTAATGCCGATACGCCGGCGATGTCACTTGCATTGGGTGGTGAGCGCGATGTGCAGACAGATAAGGTTTATCATCAGGCAAGCTTGGTATTCGAACCCGTGAAGAATTGGATTACCAATGTTGAGTTCAACTATAGTACCAATTCTATAGATACACGTGAAACCGGACTTCCTTACTATAACCACGATGTGAGTGGAAATATTGTGGATACGCAAGGAACCTCAAGTCTCTATCAAGACTACAAGAAAGAGAGCTACATGAACTGGAATATTTACTCCACTTATTCTCTTGCTATCAATGATGATCATAATTTTAAGGTAATGGGTGGTTTTCAGTCCGAAGAAATGCGCCAGAAGTTTTTTAGTGCCAAAGGATATGGCTTGCAGGTGGAAGACCTTCCGGAACTGGACTTGATTTCGAATATTGACGGCGCCGGTAAGGATAAGGTGCCCGAGGTGGGTGGCTATCGTAATGAGTGGGCCACAGCGGGTTTCTTTGGCCGCTTGAACTATGATTATAAAGGTCGTTATCTGGCAGAGGCCAATCTGCGCTATGATGGTACCTCCCGCTTCCGCCGTGGCAATCGTTGGCAGTTGTCTCCCTCCTTCTCTTTGGGTTGGAACATTGCCCAGGAAAACTTCTGGGAAGATTTTGCGGATGTTTGCAATCAGTTGAAGTTCCGTTTCTCTTATGGTGAACTGGGGAATATGAATACAAACGGCTGGTATCCTACTTATCGTGCCATGACATTGAAGCAGGCAAACGGAAGCTGGCTGCAGAATGGACTGAAACCAAACACTGCTTATGTAGGCGACCTTATCAGTACAGCCTTGACTTGGGAGAAAGTGCGTACCTGGAATATCGGTCTTGACTGGGGGCTGTTCAACAACCGTCTGACCGGGTCATTCGATGCTTATATCCGTTATACGGACAATATGGTAGGTCCGTCTGTAGAGTTGCCCGCTACATTGGGTATTGCGACTCCCAAGACCAATAACTGTGACTTGAAGACGAAGGGTTGGGAACTTACCATCGGATGGCAGGACCGCACCAACTTCGGTATGGGCTATGGCATTAAGTTCAATGTTTCTGATGCACGTACTTATATAGACAGATACCCGGGTAACCCGACAAACTCAATCAATACTTATATCGCAGGCCGCGAGATTGGTGAAATCTGGGGCTTTGAAACCGTGGGAATTGCCAAGACAGATGATGAGATGCAGGCGCATCTGAATAAAGTGGGCGGACAAAGTGCCATCGGTTCCGGCGTTTGGACTGCCGGTGACATCATGTATGCCGACCAGGATGGCAAACCGGGCATCACCAAAGGTGCACAGACTTTGGAGGACCACGGTGACTTGAAGGTGATAGGCAACAATACTCCCCGTTATCATTTCGGTCTTGACTTGAATGCCAATTACAAGGGATTTGATGTTCGCCTCTTCTTCCAGGGAGTGATGAAGCGTGACTACTGGCAGGGTTCCAATATCTTCTGGGGCGTTGGCCAATGGGGTATGTGGTGGTCAACCGGTTTGAAGGAACACGAAGATTACTTCCGTGATGAACCCGTCGGGCTGGCCGGTCATGAGATTGCCGCCAATGTCAATTCATACTATGCGCGTCCGAGATTTGACAGTACCCAGAACCAGGAAACCCAAACCCGCTATCTGCAGGATGCGTCTTATATCCGTTTGAAGAACTTCCAGCTTGGCTACACATTGCCTGCTTCCATGATTCGCAAAATCGGTATCACCAACTGCCGCATCTTCGTATCGGGCGAGAATCTGTGGACGGGAACCAAACTGAGCAAGTTGTTCGATCCCGAAACCATCAGCGGTGGTAACACGGACAGCAATGCTTCTGCACCTATCAAGAGTGCCGGTAATGCATACCCGCTTTCAAGAACTTGGTCTTTTGGACTTAGCGTATCACTTTAATCCCATAAATAATGAAGAATATTATGAAATCGAATTATAGATATATTGTAAAAGCGTTCATGGCAATGGCAGTGATTGCCGGAACGACTTCCTGCGATGATTTTCTGGACAGAGAGCCGATGTCAAGCATTTCTCCCGAAACCTATTACTCCACTGCGGCCCAGTTGGAAGCCAATCTGAATGATGAATATCCCAATGTCCTTCCGTCATTCGGCCAGTGGACTTATGGCATCTTCGGTGAAGACAAAGGAACCGATAACCAGATAGAGGTGAATGCCAATGACCGCTATACCCAGGATCGCTGGAAAGTACCTCATAGCGAAAGTGACAATTGGAAGTTCGAACGCATCTATCGTATTAATTTCTTTTTGTCTGAAGCACTTCCCAAATTCGGTGAGGACATGAGCGGTTCACAAAATACAATTTCCGGGAGTGTAGCCACCATCAAGCACTATATCGGAGAAATGTACTTCCTGCGTGCTTACGAGTACTTTAAGAAGCTCCAGTTGTTCGGCGACTTCCCGATTATCAACCAACCGCTTGCCGATGAGATGGAAGCTCTCCGTGAAGCCAGCAAACGTTTTCCGCGTAATGAAGTGGCACGTTTCATCATTTCCGATCTTGACAAGGCTTATGCCTATATGAGTGATGTCGATATGGCGACGACCCGTATCAATAAGGATGTTGCGATGCTGGTTAAGTCACGTGTGGCACTGTTCGAGGCTACTTGGTTGCAGAATTTCAAGGGTACGGCATTCGTACCTGGTGGAGAAGGCTGGCCGGGGGCATCTCTTCACAACAATTATCAGTATCCGAGCGGAAACATTGATAATGAAGTGAAGTACTTCTTGGAACAGGCCGTAGAGGCTTCCAAACTTGTAGCAGATAAATACAAAGGGAGTTTGACGGAGAATACCGGTGTGTTGCAACAATCAGCTGATGACCCGTCAAATCCTTACTTTGATATGTTTGCACAAGAAGACCTTTCGGATGTGAAGGAAGTACTGTTGTGGCGCCAGTATGCCCGCGGACTCTCTACTCATAACATCAATGCCGCTGCCGGACGTGGTAATTACCGTATCGGTCTGACCCGTGGATTCGTACAGAATTTCCTGATGAAGGATGGTACTCCGGTTTATGCTCACGGTTCTTATGCGGATGGTGACGGCTATTATATGGGCGACAAGACGGTTGCTGATGTACGTGTAAACCGTGACCCGCGTCTCAGTATCTTCCTGAAAGAACCGGGACAGAAGAACATCCTTTTTGAAGTTGATAATAATGAAGGTACGGAAGTTGTGATGGAAGAGCCCTATCCGGCCATTACGAGTGGTGACGGTGAGCGTGGCTATGCTACCGGCTATGCATTGCGCAAGGGTGGTTCATTCAACCGTAAGTATTATGCCAATGGCGGTGGTTATACGGCAGCTGTATGTTTCCGTGCGGCTGAGGCTCTGCTGAATTATATGGAAGCAAGTTATCTGCTCAATGGAACGCTGGATGCTACGGCTCGTGAATATTGGACTGTACTTCGTCAACGTGCCGGCATCAGTACTGATTTTGACAAGACTATCGCTGCAACGGACATGAGCAAGGAGGCTGAAAATGATTGGGGAGCCTATACGGGTGGAAGTGTCATCTCTGACAAGACTCTGTATAATATCCGTCGTGAACGTCGTTGCGAGTTCCTGGCTGAAGGTCTTCGCTACATGGACTTGTGCCGTTGGCGTTCTATGGACCAACTGATGACTGCTCCCAGCCATCTGGAAGGTATGCATTTGTGGAATACTCCGATGGAGGACTGGTATTTGGATGATAATGGAAAATCCATTTTGGTTGCTGACGGGACAGACAAGGCTAATGTCTCATCGAAAGACAAGAGTGAGTATCTCCGTCCGTTCGAGAGAAGCAGCAACCAGTCTGCCTATAACGGCTGTACTTGGAAGATGGCACACTATTTGAATCCTATCATGATCAAGCAGTTCCAGTTGACAGCCACTTCGGGAGCGGATGTATCGACTTCCATTCTTTACCAGAATCCTTATTGGCCGGTGGTAGCTGACCAGCCGGCTGAGAAATAAAGGCATTTTTCAATAGGTATTTGATTTAGGGGGTAGGATACACTTTCTGGTGAGAAGGCGTCCTGCTCCCTTCTTTATAAATAGAAACAAGACAGAGTATGACTAATTTTAATTTCAAGTTTTTAGGGGCATGGTTGGTTATCGTAGCGTCAATCACCGGCCTACAGGCACAAAATGATTTCACCTTAAAGGGAAAGGACGAAATGGTTCCGGCCGGAGTGTGGAACGATGTAAACGGGGAGTATATTAATGCACACGGTGGTGGTATACTGTTATTTGACAGTAAATATTATTGGTTCGGTGAACACCGTCCGGCAAAGGGATTCTCTACGGAAGTGGGAGTAACTTGCTACTCTTCTACCGATTTATGTAACTGGAGATACGAGGGGGGGGCCTTGTCTGTATCGGAAGAAGCGGGCAATGAAATAGAGAAAGGCTGTATTATGGAACGTCCCAAGGTGATTTACAACAAAAGGACGAAGAAATTTGTCATGTGGTTTCATTTGGAGCTGAAGGGTAAAGGCTATGAGGCTGCCCGTGCGGGAGTGGCTGTCAGTGATTCTCCGACGGGACCTTATCGTTTTGTTTCTTCGAGTCGTGTCTGCCCTGGAATATTTCCGCTGAATATGACGGAGGAAGAACGGGACATGCAGTGGAATATGGAACAGTTTGAAGAATGGTGGACACCCGAGTGGAGAGAGGCTGTAAATAAGGGGTTATTCGTGAAGCGTGACTTGGAGGGCGGACAGATGTCCCGTGACATGACATTGTATGTTGACGATGATGGGATAGCTTATCATATCTACTCTTCGGAAGAGAATCTGACCTTGCAAATAGCCGAACTGACAGATGACTATCAAGGACATTCCGGAAAATATGTCCGTCTCTTTCCGGGGGGACACAATGAGGCACCGGCCATCTTCAAGAAAGATGGCACTTACTGGATGATAACTTCCGGCTGTACCGGCTGGGCGCCCAATGCGGCGCGTCTGTTCTCGGCTCCTTTCATCTGGGGACCGTGGACACAGCATCCCAACCCTTGTCGGGGTGAGGGAAGTGATAAGACTTTCGGCGGTCAAAGCACTTACGTATTGCAGCTTCCCGGTAACCGCTACCTTTTCATGGCCGATATTTGGCGGCCCAAGAGCCTGATGTATTCGGAATATCTTTGGATTCCGGTCCGGTTTGATGAAGAGGGGATGCCTTATCTTACCCTTTCCGGCAAATGCAATCCGTCAGATGGTCGTTGATAAACCCCGAAGCTTGCAGATGGG
>OGMJ01000870.1_pt1 | contig 15261 bp, 12 predicted proteins | sample 1573181 | NCBI WGS metagenome assembly OGMJ01 (sample SAMEA2582004, study PRJEB24529) | metagenome | biome: Human gut stool | place: China | collected 2011
CCCTGCACACGACAAGCTCCGGAAAACTCTTTTTAGCAGAAGATTCTTTTGAACAGATCCGCGCTTATGCGCTAAGAACCAATCTTGAAAAGTCCACACCGAACAGCATCGGAGATATCGACACCCTTCTGACTGAAATCTCTAAGATTAAAACGCTTGGCTTTGCACGAGATGAAGAAGAACTGGAAATGGGTGTTCGCTGTGTCGCAGCCGGCATTCGAGATGACTCCGGCAAATTAGTCGCCTGCCTTTCGATCTCCTCTCCGGCCAGCAGTTTCTTGGAAGGCTGGATCAGCGAAATCAAACACACTGCGGATGATATTTCCGAACATTTGGGCTTTGTGGCAACGCCCGGTGAACTTTACGTCCGGCCGGACTTCACCTAAAACTATTTTTCACTTAGTCCTCTTTTGCGAGGCCTTTTTTCTATCCGTAAGAAAAACAAATATTAGGTTCTTTCTTCTTAATTGCTGCGTATCTTTGTTCGCTAATCATTTGTTGAGAGGGATTCTCGTTCTTCCTCTTCCTCCTAGAAAACGCTTACTCTTTCTTCCTAATTCATACTATTGACCTAATCTAAAGGGACTACCTAAAATTAGGTAAAACAAAGCCCCAAAATCTTTGTTTTACCCACCCCAAATTAAGAACAAGGAGAACAAATGTTCAATCTTCCTCAGAGCACTTTCGGAAGAAGAAGTTTCCTGCGTTTTTCAGCCCTTAGCGTCGCTGCAGGCAGCTTCTTGATGAACCCGATCTCTAAAGCCGTTGCTCAAGCGGTCAAAGAAATTGAACCCTTCTATTGGAACGCCTGCGTGATCAACAGCGGACAGCGCTGCCCTCAGCGCTGCTTTGTCAAAGGCGGCCAGGTTATTCGCGTTGAAACCTATAACACTGCAGGTGACGCGTGCGATCATCGTCAGATTCGCGCTTGCTTGCGCGGCCGTGCATTAAGACAGCGTCTGTACTCACCGGATCGACTGAAATATCCGATGAAACGCGTGGGCGAACGCGGAGAAGGTAAATTTGAACGCATCACTTGGGACGAAGCCATCAAGACTGTGGCTGACAACCTCAAGAGAACCGTTGAAAAATACGGCAATGAATCTCTTTACTGGCAGTATTGCTCCGGCCAGCAGTCACTGGTGAACTCCAGACGTGCTTGGTGGCGCTTGCTCAACCTCATGGGCGGCTACCTCAAGTACTATGGTTCTTACTCCACCGCTCAGATCGGCGCAGCGATGCCCTACACCTACGGCGGACGCCCCGGCTCCGATATGAGCGAAATCGCTAACGCCAAACTTTATGTGGCTTTCGGCGGCAATACGTTAGTCACACGCGGCTCCGGCGGCGGAAAAGGCTATCAGCTCGAATGCGCTAAAGATAAAGGCCATCCGAAGTCCATCATGATTGACCCGATGTACAACGATACTGTTGCAGCGGGCATGGATCAGTGGATTCCGATTCGTCCAGGTACAGACGCTGCCTTGGTCGAAGCTATTGCCTACGAGCTCATCAAAAACAACTGGGTTGATCAGGACTTCCTGGATAAATACTGCGTAGGCTACGACGAGAAAACACACCCCGCCTCTGCCGCAAAAGGCAGTGACTATAAGAGCCACATCCTCGGCAAAGGCAAAGACGGAATCGCTAAGACTCCGGAATGGGCCGCTAAGATCACAGGTATCCCGGCAGAGACCATTGTTCAGCTTGCTAAAGAAATGGGAACCACCAAGTCTTGCTTCGTCTCTCAGGGCTGGGGTCCTCAGCGTCAGGCCAACGGCGAAGAAACCGCACGCGCCATTGCCATGCTTCCGATTCTCTTAGGTCAAGTCGGCCTGCCGGGTACGAACCCGGGTGATGCAGAAGGCAACTCTTCTCTTCCTGCTGTTTATCTGCCGATCGGCAAGAACCCGGTCAAAGCGACGATTCCTGTCTTTATGTGGACGGATGCTATTGTTCGCGGCAAAGACATGACCGACATTACTGACGGTATGCGCGGCGTCAAGAAGCTGGATCACGACATCAAGATGATCGTGAACTCCGGCGGCAACACCATGATTAACCAGCATTCCGATTCCAACGCGACGGATAAGATCCTGCGCGACACTTCTAAGTGCGAATTCATCGTTGTCTGCGACAACATGATGACTCCGACCTGCCGTTATGCGGATATTCTTCTTCCGGACGTCCTCGGTCCTGAAACCGACGACATTGCCTGTCAAGGCGGCTCCAACGGGGGTACGAGTTCTATGCTGCCGATGCACAAGGCTGTCGAACCTCAGTGGGATCAGAAGACCTCTTACGAAATCTGCCGCTTAATCGCCAAAGAACTGGGCAAAGAACAGGAATTCACGGAAGGCAGAACTCAGCTGCAGTGGCTCGAATGGTGCTACAACGAAACACGTAAGAAAGTACCTCAGCTGCCTGATTGGGATACGTTCTGGAAAGGCGGTCCTGCTCAAGTCTACGGCTGGAGAAAGAATCCGGTCGCACTTTCTGAATTCAGAGCCGACCCGGTTAAGAACCCGCTTAAGACACCGTCCGGCAAGATCGAGATTTATTCCGAACGTCTTAACAATATCGCCAATACCTGGAAACTCAAGCCCGGTGATGTGATTTCTCCGATTCCGGTCTATTTCAGAAACTGGGAAATGTATGGCGACGACCTGCAGAAGAAATATCCTCTGCAGTGCTACGGTTTCCACCATCACGGCCGTATTCACTCCACCTTCCACAACCTCCCCTGGCTGCGAGAACAGCATCCGGACGTTGTCTTCATAAACGTTTTGGACGCTAAAGCACGCGGAATCAACAACGGAGATTTAGTTCAGATCTTTAACGATCGCGGTATCGTCGAACTTCCGGCAAAAGTCACTTCAAGAATTATGCCGGGCGTTGTGAGCATTCCTCAGGGCGCTTGGTACACGCCGGTCAAAAAGAACGGCAAGGTCGTGGACATTGGCGGCAACATCAATACGCTTACCTCGCTGCGCCCGAGTCCGCTTGCTAAAGGCAATCCTCAGCACACCAACCTTGTAGAAGTCCGTAAGGCCTAGGAGAGAATAAGATGACACAACTTGGATTTTTTGTTGACGTATCAAAATGCTCCGGCTGCAAGACCTGTGCCGTGGCATGCAAGGACGCACATAACCTTCCTGTCGGCATGAACTTCCGTAAAGTTCATGAGTATGCCGGCGGAAACTGGAAACAGGCTGCTGACGGATCCTGGGCACAAGACGTGTTCGGCTACTACGTCAGCTTAGGCTGCAACCACTGTTCGGACCCGGCCTGCCTCAATGTTTTCCCGACAAAGGCACATCACAAACGCGCTGAGGACGGTTTGGTGGTTATCGATGCGACAAAGTGCATCGGCTGCGGACTTTGTGCTCAGGCCTGCCCATACCATGCACCGGTATTAGATGAGACTGCTCACAAGATGCGTAAGTGCGATGCTTGCTTAGATCGCTTACAGAGAGGACTTCAGCCGATCTGTGTAGAAAGCTGTCCTAACCGCGCCATCGAATTCGGAGATATCGAAGAGCTGCGTAAAAAACACGGCAAACTTGCCGAAGTTGCGCCGCTTCCGCAGGCTTCTAAGACCCAGCCGAACTTGGTTTTAGTGGTTCCTGCCCAGGCAAGACCTGCCGGAGATACTTCCGGAACCGAGTACTAAACTTAACTAACTGAAGCAGAAACAGGCGCCAAAAGCGCCTGTTTCTGTTCGGGTTCAAATGATTCAAGAAAGCTTGAACAGTGCTATAGAGCTCCCCGCTCTATTGCTTTCTGCTCTTCTGCTTCCTCCTCTCGGATCTTTTGATCCTCAGACTCTTTGCCGAATCGGCTCATTGTGAATTGGACAATAGCCTGCGCCAAGAGTTCGTCCGGCACAAAAGCCTGAGCGACACCGTCCGCCTTTAGAGCTTTAGCGTCTTCCTCATTTTCAGCAGGCATGACCGTTTCAATCGTCGGACGAAGGATCTTGGCCGTTTCCACAATCTTGCGGCAGAGGATCTCGTTATCGATGGCAAGAACGAGAATAGCCGCTTCGTGGATATGAGCTTGAATGAGAATCGCCGGATCGGTCGCGTCGCCGTAAATGGAGTTGACCTTCTTTTCCCGCAGTTCTTCAACCACCGCATGGTGATCGTCCACGACCACGACAGAAAGGTGTCTTTGCAGAAGCTCATCAAGAATAATCTTGCCCTTCTCTCCGTACCCCACCAAGACAACATGGCCATGGAGAATGTCACTGCCGACACTGTCCGGCATGAGAGACATCGGATCAATTCGTGCATCCATTCTTCTGGCAAAAGCCCAGCGTTTCTTAATGAAATCACGAGCAGGACCGATCGTTGCAAAAGCAAACGGATTCAAAGCGATAGAAATAATGGCACCGGCCAAAACTAAGCTCATACCCTCCTGCGGCAGAATCTTCAGTTGTAAACCGAGAGCCGCAAGGATGAAGGAGAATTCACCGATCTGTGCAAGCGCGGCTGCTACCGTTAAAGCGGTATGAAGTGTGTAGCGGAACAGCAGCACTAAACCGAAAGCAACCAGACCTTTGCCAAGAATAATAATGGCGAGCACTGCCAAGACATGCAAAGGCTGTTCATAAAGAACTTTCGGGTCAAACATCATGCCCACGCCGACAAAGAAGATCACTGCGAAAGCGTCTCTCAGCGGCAGCGACTCCATGGCAGCTCTGTGGGAATAACGGCTTTCACGCATCACCATGCCTGAGAAGAAGGCACCCAAAGCGAAACTGACATGGAAAATCTGTGCGGCGCCATAGGCTATACCGATTGCGAATACCAACACTGAAAGCGTAAAGAGCTCGCGGGAACCCGTCTTAGCAACCTGGCGAAGAAGCCAAGGGAGCAATCTTTTCCCGACCACCAGCATCAGGATGATGAAGCCGAATACTTGAGCCAGCGTGATGCCGATAATCTGCCAAAGCGGCAAAGAAGCCTCGGTGTTTTGCAGCGGAGAACCCAGAAGAGAAGCCAGCGGAGGCAGAAGCACCAGGATTAAAACCGTCATGATGTCTTCCACAACCAGCCAACCGACCGCAATTTGGCCGTCGCCACTCTCCAGAATACCGCGGCTTTCCAATCCTTTAAGAAGCACAACCGTGGATGCGCACGAGAGACACATGCCGAACACAATGCTTTGTCCCCATGGCCAGCCCCAGAAATGTGCCAGCACTGCTCCCAAACAGGTGGCAAGTCCCATCTGGAGTATTGCACCGGGAACCGCAATATTCTTGACCCGTATGAGGTCCGACATTGAAAAATGCAGGCCGACACCGAACATCAGCAGCATGACACCGATTTCGGAGAGTTCGGAAGCAATATTGACGTCACCCACAAATCCGGGTGTTGCCGGCGAAATAATAATACCGGCGAGCAAGTAACCGACCAGTGCCGGTACTTTGATGCGTTCCATGAGGAAGCCGAGCGCCCAGGCAATCGCAAAACCGATCGCCAAGGTCGAAATCAAGCTAAAACTATGACTCATCGTTAGTTTGTCCTACGCGGGCAAAAATTTAATGCAGATTGCGAAAATTTCATCAAACCTGACTAAGCCGGGCCGGCGTTGTCAGTCGATTGATTCTCCTGATTGGTTGAAATTATTCAGAACATCAGGCAAATTCACGCAATATTCTACTGTTAGGAAAGAGTTCTGAGGCTGACAAATCGGAGCTCTCCGCCCATCTTAGAATCGCCAATTTTTCAGCAAAAAACTTCTAATAATCAAACAGAAAAACTCTTAATCCGCTCATTTGTCCTTTTTGTATAAAAGAACAAATCACATTTGTTGTTTAGAGCGACTCTAAAGGAAGCTGAGAATCTCTGCTTCCGGATAAAGAAAGCATCAAGGATTGACCTCAGGGTGCTGAGCCGGAGGCGCCGGGTTGACGTCACTATTGACCGCGATTTCTTCGTCAACCGGAGAGTCACCTTTAAGGATTGCTTGGCGAACCAATTTATCCATTTCTTGGGACAGGATTACCGATGCCTGAACAACGGTTCCTAAGTTATCCGCTCTGAAGTGGTTAGCTTCTTGGTCGGTAGCTGCTCGAAGGATAACCTTAATACCTTGATTGATCAGCTTGGCAGTTTCGACAACCTTGCGTTCTAAAATCTCATCGCGGATCGTGAGAACGATCACGGCTGCGTTCTGCACGTGGGCCTGAAGCAGAACAGAAGGATCAATCGCATCACCCTGAATAGCGGTGTAACCGTTTTTGCGCAGCTGAGCCACCAGAGAATCGTCTTTATCGACGATGACGGTAGGGATTTCATCTTTCTGCAGGGCTGCGGTTAACTTGCAGCCTATGTCACCGTAACCCACAATCACGATATGACCGGTGAGTTTCTTCTTTTCGATTTCCCCCGGCTTAACAGACGCCTGATCCGGCCGAGCAGCCGAAATACGAGCCAGTTTGCTGCGTTTTTTAAGGAATTCAGCAACTTTCGGCAGTGTGGCAAAAGCAATCGGGTTAAGCGCAATCGTCAAAATCGCGGTTGCCAAGACGAGATTCATGCCCTCGTCGGAGACGATGCCCATGGACTTTCCGAGGCTCGCCAAGATGAACGAGAATTAACCGATCTGTCCCAAACACGCGCCGAGTGTCAAGGCAGTGTGCAAGGGATAACGGAACAACATCACTAATAACGCGGCAATGATCGGGTTAATGAAGAGGATCAAAAGCAGGACGCAAAGCAGGTGCCAAGGATGTTCGACGATCACCATCGGATTGAACATCATGCCGACGCCGACGAAGAAAATGACCGAGAAGGCATCTCTCAGCGGAAGGGATTCCACGGCTGCTCTATGCGCATACTTGGATTCGCGCATCACCATGCCGGCGAAGAAAGCGCCCAAGGCAAAGGAGACATGGAAAACTTCAGCAGCACCGAAGGCAATGCCGATCGCCACTGCCAAGACGCAAAGCGTAAAGAGTTCGCGAGAACCGGTTTTAGCAACCTGCCAGAGAAGGTACGGCAGCAGACGGCGACCGACCACGAGCATCAGCACGATAAAGACGACAACTTGAGCTAAGGTTATAAGAAGCAGCTGCCAGAGCGGCTGAGAAGAAGTCTGAGCCTGACCGGTGAACACAGAAGCCATTGGCGGCAGGAGAACTAATAGCAAGACCGTGACCATGTCCTGCACGATCAGCCAGCCCACTGCAACGTTGCCGTCGAACCCCTCCAGCATGCCTCGGGCTTCCAAGGCCTTAAGCACGACTACGGTAGAAGCGCAGGACAAGCAGCACCCTAGAAGCACGGAGTGTCCGATATCCCATCCCCATAGCCAGCTCAAACCGAACCCAATCAAGGCAGACAAGAGCATCTGGCATATCGCGCCCGGAACGACTAGTCCTTTGACCTTCAAAAGATCCGTCAAGGAGAAATGAAGTCCCACGCCGAACATCAGCAGCATGATGCCGATTTCAGCCAACTGGTTGGCCAAGTTCAAGTCCACATCAAAACCGAAAACGGACGGGGAAACCAAAATACCCGCGAGCAAGTAACCGACCAGCGCCGGAACTTTTAACTTTTCTGCCAAAAAGCCAAGAACCAAAGCGACACCGAAACCGATTGCTAAGGTAGAAATGAGAGAAATACCTTCCATACTTTTACCGAGTGCGTTTATTCGTTATTCCGCATCCTTTTGTGAGGACAAGTTTCCTTCACCAATGAGTGACAAACTTGACGCCCCTCCTCTTAATCATCGTTGCCGTTTGTCGGCAAAAATGTGCTCCAATTCTAAACACTCAAATCGAAGGAATCTCACAAAATATAGAAATAAGTATTTTTTGTTTGTTATGTCGCAAGCTAAATTAATCAGCGGCAGTTTTTTGACTTCTTGTGGAATGGATTTCTCTTTATTTTCAATTGATTAACGCCAAAAATTTGTTTTATCGACAGCGGTGCCATTGAAACTTGCAATCAACTTCGCCCATTCTTGGTAGTAAGCTGCTTGCTAACCCGCACAGACCCTGTTTTTTTTCTCATAATGCGGGCACGGATCACGAGACCCACATTAATTAAGAAAAAAAATGAACAAGCCAATCATCGCCAAAATTAACGACAAATTTGAAACCCTTCTTCTGATCATTCAGGCAGGGGCCCTAATCATTATCACAATTGCGACAGCAGTCGCGATTGTGGCTGAAGGCTATGACATGTTTGTCACCAAGAGCATCGGATTAGCCAACTTACTGCTCTTGTTCTTATTCATCGAGATTTTGTCGATGGTCAGACAGTATTCTCTCGGCCAACATGAGTTAAAACTCAAGACGCCTCTGGTCATCACTGTCGTGGCCGTTGCTCGTTACCTCATCATTAATATGGAACATCTGACGAGCAAGTGGATTCTTCTTACATCCGTTTCAATTCTCATCTTAACGATCGCCCTCCTTATATCACGTCAGATTAAGGGGCTTCATGATGACATCGAGGAAGAGAACCTCTCTTCGCTCCAGAAGCTGAGCGACAAGCTCTCCGGAATGGTTGGCAAAAAGAAGGTCAGTCAGAAAGACGATAACTCATAGTATTTATACCTATTCATTTTCTCCTATTGACTCTTACAATTTGTAATAAGTACCTCTTGTAGGTACTTTTGTAAGACAACGGTATGGACCTTTCCCGTACCTACCAAAGGAGAAAACTAATGCTTTTGACCAAACTTCCCGTGGCTGTCGGACTTGCCGGCGTTGCACTCGCAGCCAATGCAGTCACTTATACACCCGGAACTTATACTGAAAAAGTCAACGGTCATAATGCTGCCTTCACCGTCAAGGTAACCGTCAGCAAGAACAAGATTGAAAAGATTGAATATCCTGACAACCTTGAAACCATCGGTGTCGGCAAAGTCGCTCTGGATAAACTGTCCAAGAAGATTATCGATCGCCAGTCTCTCGGCGTAGACAATGTTACCGGCGCAACGATTACTTCCTTCGCATTGAAGGGCGCAGTTAAGAAAGCACTCGAACAAGCCAAGGTTTCCAAGGCTGACATGGCCAAGCTGATGAAGAACAGCGAAAAATACACTGCTCTTCCTGCTGAAATCAAGACCAACGTCGTTGTTGTCGGCGGCGGCGGATCCGGTTTGGCTTCCGCTATCGCTGCTCAGCAGGCCGGTGCCAAAGTTATCGTTCTTGAAAAACTCGGCATCCTTGGCGGCTCTACTAACGTTTCCGAAGGCGCTTTGAACGCAGCTGACCCGCAGCGTCAAGGCAAACAGGGTATCGAAGACTCTATCCAGAAACACTATGAACAGACCATGAAGGGCGGCCACAATATCGGCAATCCTGAACTCGTTCATTACCTGACTGACCATGCTTTAGAGTCAGTTCACTGGCTTGAAAGCATCGGCGTTAAGTTCAAAGATGAAGTCGGTACCGCTACCGGTGCTCTGTGGCAGCGTTCTCACTATCCTGCTACTCCGTCCGGCAACACCTACATTCGTTCTTTTGAAAAATACATCGCCGCTCATGGCAACGACATGAAGGTCTACACCGACATGGACGCTGTCTCCCTGATTCAGGACAAGGACGGCCGTGTTATCGGAGTTATAGCTAAAGACAACCACACCGGCAAGACCACCAAGTTCATGGCTGACAAGGGCGTCATCCTGGCAACCGGCGGCTTCGGTGCTAACGTTGCTCTTCGTCAGAAAGTCAACACCGGCGTGTTCAAAGACTATGACCTCGGCAAGGGTATCGGCTGCACGAACTTCAACAAGTCCGCTCAGGGTTCCGGCATCATCATGGGTGAAAAAGTCGGTGCACACGTTATCGGTATGTCCGACATTCAGGTTCATCCCTGCGGAACACCGGGTACCGGTTTGATGGAAATGGTTCGTACATCCGGCCGCAACCGTCTGTTCATTAACAAGGAAGGCAACCGCTTCGTCAACGAAGGTGCTCCTCGTGACGTTCTGGCTAAGGCTATCTTTGCACAGCCCGGTTCTACTTACTACGTCCTGGTTAACCACCTCCGCTATCCGTCTCTTGACTGGGTTGACGCCAACGGCGCCAAGATGAAAGACATGATCGACCTCGGTCGTGTTGTTTCTGCTCCGACACTTGACGAACTGGCCAAGAAACTCAACATGCCTGCTGCCAACCTGAAGAAGGCTGTTGAAGACTACAACGGTGTTGTCGCCGGTACATACAAGGATCCGCTGGGCTTCGTCGCCAACAACAAGGCTGACAAGCAGATGACAGAAGGTCCTTGGTACGCCTGCCAGAAGGTTCCGACTGTTCACCACACCATGGGCGGTCTGGAAATCAATACCAAGGCTCAGGTTCTTGACGCCAACGGTAAGGTTATCCCGGGTCTCTATGCTGCCGGTGAAACCACAGGCGGTATCCACGGTTCTAACCGTTTGGGCGGCAACGCCATTGCTGACATCATGACATTCGGTCGTGACGCCGGTACACATGCTGCTAAAGGAAACTAATCTTTCCAATAGCTGAGATCTTTTGATCTCTAACATGTTCGGGGATCGGAATTTTTCCGATCCCCTTTTTGTATCTCCGCTCTTCTCTGCTGCTTAGGTTCTACGGAGGTCTTCCGCTTTTTAGCGCGACAGATAATAACGCTGCTCTGCTTAAGATTACTTATAAGACAGATATTTCATTGGTCTGATTAATAAGCTAATCAGGAGAAAAATTATGGAAGTTAATTTCAAAGAGTTGACATTTAAAGGAGAGCGGCCGCTGGTTTTCATTTTATCCGGAGCCGGTCTTTCGGCAGAGAGCGGAATCCCGACTTTTAGAGATGCCAACGGCCTTTGGAGAAAATACGATCCTAAGGAACTCGCTTCTATCGGAGCGCTTGAAAGACACACTCAAGATGTTTTCGACTTCTACAACGAAAGAATCAAGAACGCTGAACCCTGCCGCCCTAACGCGGCCCATATAGCGATTGCAGAATTTCAGAAAGACGTCGCTGCTTTTTGTGATGTGATCCATGTCACACAAAACGTGGATAATCTGAACGAATTAGCCGGCTCTCCGCGAGTTTTCCATCTGCACGGTGATTTCCAAACTTCCCAGTGCCGAAAGTGCAAAAAGACCTTCCCCAGAATCGGCTTCTACCAACGGGAACAAGTTTGTCCGGTTTGCGGAGCGAACAATTTTGCAGTGAGACCCAATGTCGTGCTTTTCGGAGAAATTCCTTACGGCATGGATTGGATACCTTCGTACCTCAAGAAAGCCTGTGTCTTTATTTCCGTCGGAACCTCCGGCACCGTCTACCCAGCTGCTGATTTCGTGAGAGAAACTAAAGCATCTTTAAGAATCAATCTTGATTTAGATCCGCTCATCCACCCATATTCCAAATTCAATCATAGAGTTTATGGGAAATGCACCGAGACCTTACCGCCTCTTCTTGACGAACTAAAGAAAGAATTAATAACCCGATTGAAAGAGAAGCCAGCAGAATAGTCCCTGCAAAATTCAATTCTTCAAATCTCTCCTAATTACTCGCTCTCCAATCACTTTCGGAGGGCGATTTTTTTATCCAGTTCTTTCTGCCATCACCTAGAATAGATGTCATAACAACCACCCGAAAGAAAATGGCCCTTAACGAAGCACAGGTGATTACGGATCTTCTTGGACTCTGCCGTTCTGAAATAGAAAAAAGGTACGGAGAGCAAGCTTTAGACATTCACAAAGCCAAGCTGACATTTGAGCAAAACCGATGCGTTAGAACGCTTTTCCCAAAATCTTCTTGTCGTCGCTGTGTTGACGCGTGCCGAGAAAAAGCTGTTTTCCTAAATAACAGTACGATCAGTTTAGAAAATAGCAAATGTTCGTCTTGCGGTGCTTGTGTGAGTTCTTGCCCTACTGAGGCATTTGCTTTTGCAAAATATCCTCTTTATTCCGCTCTGTTCCAAATCAAAAAAATAACTGAACAGAATCAAAAAAATCAATTGACCAACTTACCCGCCGTCTTTGCTTGTCCTAAATCTTCGCAAGCAAAAGAACGAATTTCCATCGGTTGTTTAGGAGGTTTGAACCCAGTCCTGCTTGTATTAGCCCAATTAACAACGGAAGCCAAAGTTGTTGTTTATTGCGAAAACTGCAGAAACTGCGCGAGCAATACCGAAGGAGACCCAGCCAAAAGCATGGCTCAAAAAATTTCCAGACTCTCTGACATACTGAAAATCCAGCCGAATATTGAAATTGTTGAAACAGCATCTGAAGCCTTAGAGAATTTAAAGCGAAGAAAGATCTTTAGAAAGATCTCTAATGAATTGCTGGAAAAGTCGGAAATAGCCAGCTTAAAAGGCAATGCCCCAAAAATTGAGAAAGTTTTCCCAATGCTTGATCGAGAGATGTTAATCGACTGCATCAAGCTGATCCGTAAGAAAAAACCGGAGTATGAAATTCCTGAGAAGATATTTCCGCTTCCGGTTGTTCACAAAAACACTTGTACCGGGTGCAACATCTGTGTGCTTCTTTGCCCTTCCGGCTGTTTAACCTCACGAGAGAAGGACGGTCAATTTAAACTGCTTGCAGATCCGCTTAGATGTGTGGATTGCAAACGGTGCGTAGAAGCCTGCCCCGAACATACTTTGGACATGAGAAAAATCTCCGGCCTTTCGCAAATACTTGCCGACGACGTTCAAATTTTATTAGCTGAAGTTCAAAAAACCATTGAAGAAGATGCCGCAGCGTTTGGAGCTAGAACTCGAGAGATCTTCAATATTTGATTTCTTCGAGACTATTTCTCTTTGCACAAACGTCCGAAACATCTTGCAATTGGTTTTCAATACCGGCAAGGGCCTGCGGAAAAACTTCGTATTTGTCATCTATGTCAATATGATCTAGGTGGTATTTCAAGCAGTTTTGAAAATTTCTCTCATTGCACGAAATCATGTCATCCAAAGAGAGCTGTGAGCATTGCCTCTGTTCGATGACGTTTTCGTGTTTTCTGATCTGATCGAAGTTCTTTTCCAAATAAGACCGACTGAAAATTAGACAAAGATAACTAATTGATTTTCTTTCTTCTTCTGAGAAATCTTTTTGCCAGTCCCAAGGAATGTAGCACCCTTCGACGATTAGGCTCTGGTTGTTTTCGAGTCAAGTTTTGATCATTTCACGGACGATTGGCCACAGCTTTTCCGTCAAAGCGTCATCGTCGCTTTCCGGAGTGAGATCTGAGTTTCCGCTTCTGATGAGTCCCATCTTTAGGTGATCAATAGAAAGATACGGAATCTTGAAATGTTCGAGCAATTTTTGAGCAAGATTCGTCTTACCTGTATGAGTGTCGCCGGCGATAAGGATGATCATTCTGTTTTATGTTTTAATTTTCAGTATATTGAGTCGCTTTTGCAATCTCAGAAAATTCTTGAACGATATTAAGAAGAGCTAAATCATTACCGACTCTCGAGCCTAACATGATAGAAATTGGCGGTTTAGTTTCAAAAGAAACCGGCAAAGTGCAGCTAGGTCCTCCTCCGATGGAGAACCAGTCTACGAAGTTCAGAAAACCAACAAAGTCACCATCGTAACGATCCAGTATGCTATTGATTAAGTCCCTGGCTTTTGCCACATTTTCCTGAACCAATTTCTTCAAATCTGATTTTTGAATTTGAGGCATAGCCAGAGCGTCTTCCAAACGCTCCATGCCATATAAATGCGCATTCGGCCTTTCACGATATCTTTCAACGAGTTCTTCGAAAGATCTGGGTTCATTGTCTGAGCCAAATCGTTGTAAGAACTTCGCCATATCAGATCGAATGTCGGCCGAACTAATTGTTTTGTAATCGAAACTTACATCCGGAAGATCCACAAAGGTAATCTCGAATCCATTGAGTTTTAGTTGAGCTAAGAAAGGACGCAGCTCGGTTTGCAGTAACTCCATCTCTCCGAGACTGCGGTTTACACAGCAGATGATTCTTTTTCTGCTGGGATTTGATTCCGTTTTTGTTAATTCAAAGGATTGATCATCTTCCAGATCAACGCCGACCATGGTTAAGATAACTTTTTTCATGATCTCGGGATTGCGGGCCAATACGCCCGGCGCATCGAAAGACGAAGACAGCGGAATTATTCCGCTTCTGGAGATTAGTCCTCGCGTCGGTTTAAAAGAAAAAACGCCATTCCTGAAACCTGGAATCATTAAGCTTCCTCTGGTTTCAGTACCTAACGCTGCATCGCAAAAACCGGCTGCAACGGCAATGGCAGAACCGGCGCTTGATCCGCCGCAAGGACAGTTTCCATGAGGATTTCGACCGAAACCACCTAATTCTGAATAACCATAGGGCAAGACGTTTGAGGTCACAAAGCCGGCTAATTCCGTGAGATGCGTTTTACCGAAGATATCGATTTTGGGGTTCCGGCGCAATCTTTGAATGCAAAAAGCATCTGGGAGCTCCAAATCCTTGAGTGCATAACTTCCGGCAGATGTAGGAAAACCTGAGACTCCGATATTGTCCTTAACCAAAAGATGTATAGCCTTGTCTGCCTGAGGATCTTTCCATTTTCTAACGGCATGGAGTTTTTCGTTAAACTGCAGTAAGCGGGTTTTCATTTCAAGAGAAGATAAAGGCTTATCAAGTGGAAATGAGAGATCGGCCATTCGAAATCCTCGTCCGGTTAACTTTTCACGTAACAAACCACAGCTTAATCCTAAGTTTCAGATGTTTTATGCCACTGGAATGATCCGTTACTTTTACGTCAGTATTTTCCTGATCTTTTGACATTTAGCAAACTACCTAGGTAGTCCCGTGTGCTATAAAACTTCTTGTCCCGCAATGCATCAAGGAGAATTGATGATGGAAAAACTTGCTTTGATTCCATTCATGTTATCCATGGCCTTTGCTGGTCAATCTCAAGCTGCACTGACTGACGGAGTATACGAAACCACTGTCAACGGCCACAACGCACCCATGACTGTCAAAGTCACTATCAAAGATCATAAAATCGCTGCTATCGGTACCAGCAAAAACTTGGAGAGTTTTGGTGTTGGCAAAGTTGCTTTAGACAAAACAGCTGCCGCAATACTAAAAGATCAAACAACTGGTGTTGACAACATTACAGGCGCTTCCTTATCAAGTCTCGCGCTTAAGTCTGCTGTTAGAACCTGCCTTCAGAAGGCCGGCGCTTCTGATCAAGATCTGAAAAACTACACAAGAAAGGTCTCTCACATCTCTTCTACGCCTGTGGAATACAAGGCTGACGTCGCAATTATCGGCGGGGGCGGTACCGGCTTGGCTGCTGCCGTATCTGCTTTG
>OGMJ01000875.1_pt1 | contig 15187 bp, 10 predicted proteins | sample 1573181 | NCBI WGS metagenome assembly OGMJ01 (sample SAMEA2582004, study PRJEB24529) | metagenome | biome: Human gut stool | place: China | collected 2011
TCCATAATAGTAAATAAGTAAAGTTCTTGTTGTTATCAAATAGTAAGCAAATATAGGACTTTATTTTAATTTATCTATAAAAAGGGACGGAAAAATGAATAAAAGTGAGGGGTAACGATAAGGCGCGGATTACGCGGATTTCACGGATTTAGTTTCCCAAATCCGCGTTATTCCTCGTAATCCGCGCCTAAAAGAAGTATCAAGAGGGTTTTGCCCCTCCCTTCGGATTGTTACATTACTTCTCGATACCCAGCAGTTCCACTTCGAATATCAAAGTAGAGAACGGCTTGATTTGGCTACCGGTTTCTCTTGAACCGTATGCCAGGTCGTAGGGGATATAGAGTTCCCACTTAGAGCCGACGGGCATCATGGTGAGGGCCTCTGTCCAGCCTTTGATTACCTGGTTGGCACGGAAAGTAGCAGGTTCGTTGCGCTTGTAAGAGCTATCGAATTCTGTTCCGTCAATCAGCGTACCTTTGTAGTTTACTTTCACCTTGCTGCTGTCGGCAGGAACGGCACCGTTACCCTTGGTGATGATTTTGTATTGCAGACCGCTCGGGGTAGTTACTACACCTTCTTTAGCCTTGTTCTCAGCCAGGAACTTTTCACCGGCAGCTTTGTTGTCAGCATACTTTTCTGCAGTTGCTTTTTCTTTGATGGCATCCATCTGAGTACGCATGTACTCTTGAGCTTTCATCATATCCATAGCACCACCCTTGCCGATGACACCTGCTACGAAACCTGCCAGCAGATTTTCGCGGCTGATGCTCTGTGTGGAGTCGTTGCCGAAGATTTGTTGGTTGAAGCCTTCCACCCATTGCTTGCTGACCATCTGGCCTACTTGCAGACCGGCCATGTAAGCCACGTCTTTCTTATCGATTTTGGCTGCGCCTTCGTTGAAACCTTTCAGGAATTCTGACATCTGGGTTGAGTCAATGCCTTGTTGTGCAAGATACTGGTCCAAACCTTCTGTACGTGCCATACCGATGGCGTAAGATAATGAGTCGATGTCCGTCTTCAAATCAGCTTTCGGACTTTGAGCAGTACAAGATGCCATACCGGCAGCTACTGCAAGAGCCATGAGAAATGTTACTTTTTTCATTTTGCTTTTACTTGTTGTTTATTTAGATAAAATTTTCTGTAATTCGACTTCGAATACGAGCGTGCTGTGGGGAGGAATCATCTCGCCGGCACCCTGCGCTCCGTATGCCAGGTCGCTGGGGATGTAGAGTTTCCACTTGGCACCTTCGGGCATAAGCTGAAGGGCTTCCACCCAACCGGGTATCACTTGGTTTACACCGAATGTGGCAGGCTGGCCGCGCTTGATGGAGCTGTCGAACAGCGTTCCGTCAATCAGTGTGCCTTCGTAGTGGCATTGCACTTGGTCGGTTGCTTTGGCATAGTGACCGACGTTTCCTTCTGTGATAACTTCGTATTGAAGTCCGCTGGGAAGCGTAACAACTCCCTCGCGTTTTTTGTTCTCTTCCAGGAACTTTTTGCCGGCTTCTATGTTTGCTGCGTTCATCTTCTCCTCCAGTTCGGCGAAGTACTTGTTGACGATGTCACGGGCTTCTGTGTGGCTGATTGCCGTCTGGTTGCCCTCCAAAACGTCTTTGATTGCTTGTGCAAAGTCATCTACTGCAATGCCTTTGGCACCCATGCTTAAAAGATTCTGACCTATTCCAAGGCCGATAGCATAACTGAATTTGTCCATAAGATTCTTTTGTTGACGACCGGATTGGTTTCTTTTCCAGTCTATTGCAAATTTACGAATGGCAAAAGTACGTCTTTTATTTGAATGATAAGGCTTTTAAGTATTTAATTTTTCTTATTTATATCACAACTTGAACATTCTTCTTATATTTGTCTTACTTTAATAAAGGAAAGGAGCGGAAAATGAAGAACTTGGTCATATTGTCGGGTGCTGGTATGAGCGCCGAGAGCGGCATCAGCACATTCCGTGATGCGGGTGGATTATGGGACAAATATCCGGTGGAGCAGGTGGCGACTCCCGAGGGGTATGCACGTAATCCGGAACTGGTCATTAATTTCTATAACGAACGTCGCAAGCAGTTGCTCGATGTGGTGCCGAATGCCGGGCATCTGGGCGTTGCCGACCTGGAGAGGGATTTCAATGTAACGGTCGTCACCCAGAACGTAGATAATCTGCACGAGCGTGCCGGCAGTACGCACGTGATACACTTGCATGGGGAACTGACGAAGGTTTGTTCCAGCCGCGACCCTTATAATCCGCATTTCGTCAAGGAACTGGCGCCGGAGGAATATGAAGTAAAGTTGGGCGACAAGGCGGGCGACGGTACGCAGCTCCGCCCGTTCATCGTGTGGTTTGGCGAGTCGGTGCCGGAGATTGAGACTGCCATCCGGTATGTGGAGCAGGCGGACATCTTCGTCATCATCGGCACCAGCCTGAACGTTTATCCCGCTGCGGGACTGCTGAACTACGTGCCCCGTGCCGCCGAAGTGTATCTGATAGACCCCAAGCCGGTGGACACGCACGTCATGCGTCCGATACATGTCATTCAAAAGGGAGCTTCGGAAGGGGTAAAAGAGTTGAAGGCGCTGCTTACAGTTACCCAGCCTCCTTTGCCTTAGGACTTAATCTCCTACGTCTTAGGACTTAGCCCCTCACGGTATAGGACTTAATATGCAGAACATCCGGATGTCTTTCTCCAAAACACCCGGATGTTTTACCCCAAAACATGGGGATGTTTTGCTCCATTACATCCGGATGTTTTAGGTGAAAACATGGGGATGTTTTGGGTACTCACTCCTATACTGTAGAGAGCTGGGTATAGGGGAGATTCCCGCAAGGTATAGGTCTTGCGGGAACAAAGTATATTTGTCCTCGAAATTTGTGCTATTTCTTTATCACGGCCCGTAATACGAACCAGGCATGATGGGCTACGGTACTCATCAGTCCGTAATGCCGCGCCATGATGCGGAAGCGTTCGCGCAGGGATGCTTGCCGGTTCTGGGTGGTCATTCCCTCTTCCAGATAGTCGATGAGGGTGAGATGGGTATTGTGCAAGGTCCGTGCCTTCTTCATCACCCGGATGCACCAGTCGAAGTCGGCGGAGAAGCGGTATTGCAGGTCGTAGGGTTCTACAAGGGAAGCTTTGGCAAAGAAGGCCTGATGGCAGACCAGCATGCCCTGCTTGAAGCTTCGCCAGGTAAGCACTTCCGGGGCGGCGAGGCGGCGCATGCGGATGAAGTGACCTTCCTTGTCCACCAGTTCCGTTTCGCCGTACAGCACGTCGGGTAGTTCGTTGCCGGAGATGGAACGCACCATCTGCTGCAAGGTGTCGTCCTCGTGGAAGCTGTCGCCAGCATTGAGGAAGCAGAGGTAATCGCCGGTGGCAAGGCGGATGCCTTTGTTCATGGCGTCGTACAGTCCCTTGTCCGGTTCGCTCACGATGCGGGTGATGCGGTCGCGGTAACGGTCGATGATGGAGAGCGTGCCGTCTTTGGACGCACCGTCCACAAGGATGTATTCTACGTGGTGGTAGGTTTGCGAGATAACGCTTTGAATCGTGTCCTCCAGTACCGCTTCGGCATTGTAGGTCACGGTGATGATGCTGAATTTCGGGGTGGGGTGGTTATGCATTTCTTCCGGTTACTTTGTTGTAAAGGTCAATGTATTTCTTGGCGACGACGTTCTCCGAATAGTGGGAGATGGCTTTCCGGCAGGCTTGTTCCGAGAGGCTGGGGTAGTCGGGTTCGGTCAGCGTCCAGTAGATGCCGTTGGCAAAGTCTTCCGAGGATTTGTATTGTGCCACGTAGCCGTTGTGCAGATGGTCTATCATCTCAGGGATGCCGCCCACGTTGAATCCGACGCAGGGAATGCCGCATGCCATGGCTTCCATGATGGTGTTCGGCAGGTTCTCTTCCAGCGAGGGGGTCACGAAGATGTCCACGGCATTGTAGATGTTCACCAGTTGGTGTTCGTTGCTGACGAAGTTCAGCGGGTAGACTTTGAATGGAAGCAGGTTTTCCAGTTGTTGCGATTGGTTGCCGAAGACGACGACACCCAACTGTTCCCGGAGTTCGGGATGCTTGTCGGCCAGCAGTCGGCACGATTCTATCAAGTAGTCAATGCCTTTCCGTTTGTCCGTAATCTTCACCGAGCCGAACAACATGAGCTTTTTGTCTTGCGGCAGTAGGCAACGGCTGCGGGCTTCCTGTCGGTTGCGGGGCTTGAAGAGGTTGGTGTTGATGGGGTTGGGGATGCACGTCACGGCATGTCCACAGAAGAGGGCGCTTGTCCGGGCACGTTCTTCCAGCCAGCGGCTGCAGGTGACGAAGTTGATGTGACGGTTGCGATACAATGCCTGCTTTTTGTGGAAGATGCGGTAGGAAAGGTCACGTTTGCCTCTGCCTCCGTGGATGAAGGGGCAGTTGTGGCATTCCTGCTGGTAGTGGGTGCACTCGCGGGCATGGTGACAGATGCCAGTGCAGGGCCACATGTCGTGCATGGTCCAGACGACGGGCTTGCCCGAGGCGAGAATCTTCTCGATGTTCTTCAGCGAGAGCATCCCTTGGTTTATCCAGTGCAGATGGATGACGTCTGCTTGCTGGAATTCGGGCAGTGAGGTGATGTCTGTCCCCGTGTTGGCAATGTCTACGGCAAAGATGTTCTTCTTGTTGAAGCGGTTGGCGCTCCAGATGACGATGCGCTCCCAGACGAACTTCCACACCATGCGCCAGTTATGGTCCAGTGACACAACGGAGATTTGGTCGGTCTGCTTGTCGCGTACCAGCAGCTTGGCTTTGATGCCGTGGTTCTTGAGTGATTCCATCAGACGGCTGGCGGCGATGGCTGCGCCGCCGATGCGTTCGGATGTATTGATAAGTAGTACTCTCATGACTGTTGTTCGTTTCTTCTTTTTTGAATGTTTTTTCTTGTTACAGATGCCGGTCTTGTTTCATCCATTTCCGGATACGCTTTTGCAGCGTTTGCCATATGATGGTGAAGTTGCCGTACCGTAGGTTCAACGCCAGTTCCTCGAACGACCGTGCAATCTTTATCCAGGGATGCCGCCATGCCATGATGCGGTAAACGCTATCCTTGTAGGCAGTGTTCTCGATGACGTGGCGAGGGTGCTTCAGCGGAAACTCCACTTCGTAGCGTTTCATGGTGAAGATGCGGCGGTAACCGCGCGGCATGGTGTGTACGGAGCCGGCAAAGTGGGTGGAGTCGGCAGTGGCTCCCAGATTGTTTATCATGTTGCGGGTGGGCACGATGCTCAGACCCGAATTGAACAACATGGAAGCGTGGAAGATGGTTTCGTAATAGGCTTTCCCGTGTTCGCGGTGGCGTTGGCACATGTAGATGAAGTCTTTGCGGTAGCGCCGTGTGTGGATGAGGTTCTTCAGTTGCCGCATGTTCTCCTTGTCGTCCAGGAAGGTGTAGAATTCATCCCATTGGTCCGTCACCCGCCGCCAGCTCGCCCATCCCCAGATGGAGAAGGTGGTGGCGAAGAAGTAGTCGGAAGTGATGTCCGGTGTAATCTCCTCGTTGTTGAATCCGGCAATTATGCTGATGCGTGTGTCGTGCTCATACTTGTCGAGCAGTTCCTTGCAGAAGCCGAAGAAAGAGACGGCAGGCACGTCGTCATCCTCAAGCACGATACATTTGTCCGACAAGGAGAATGCCCACTTCTGTGCCATGTATTCCGATGGGTCGCAGCCGTAGTTCTTCTCTTGGTAGTTGTGGTGTACTTCGCATTCCCAGTCGATGTCTGCCACTACTTTGCGACAAGCTTCTATGCCCGGCATGTCGCGTTCGCCGCGCGGGCCGTCCTGATAGAGAAACAGTCGTGCGGGGCGTGCTTTCTTCACTTGTTCGAATACTTGCGCCAGCAGTTTGGGGCGGTTGAAGAAAAGAATCAGTACAGATACATCTACAAGGGCTGGTTTCATGGCAATGGTTTTAGTTCCGGGTGAATATAGCAGGCATGGACTATCTGCTTCTCTTTGGGAGGAATGTCCATGTAGTTTTTATATAAATCTTTCAGATAGGCGTCCACATTGCCCGGTGCCGGGAAATCTTTTCCTTCGAAAGTGATGGTGGAGAGCGGAAAGACGGAATCTTTACGGTGCATGATGCCGTATCCGTTATTGATGAGTATATTCGAAAGATAGGTCCCTTTGGGGCGTACCAGGCAGAGCATTGCCCATATCCCTTTGAAAAGCGCATACTTCATGCCGAAGTAGAAGAATTCTGCAAAGGAGCGCAGCGAGTAGTAGTGTTGCGCGTGTAGGATGGAGTAACTGACGGAGATGCCTTTGCACAGCTTCTTTGCCCATGGGCGGGGCACGGTGGGGTAGTCGATGAAAGGGAATATATCTACGTATAGTCCTTTCTGATACTCTACGCTGAAGGTATCTCCTGCTTCAATATAGATTGAGTTTAAATCCCTTATCTTGACGATGGGCTCTTTGCTGGTAGGGTCACTTTCCGGGGTTTGCAGGAACAGTGTGTCGGGTAGTTCGGAGGGGGCTACCTTCATGAATGCTTGCATGTCTTCCAGTGTCATGCCGATGTCTATGTCATCATCCCAGGGGATGAATCCTCCATGACGCATGGCTCCCAACAGTGTGCCTCCGTCAAGCCAGTAGCTTAACTTGTGTTTCCGGCAGATGCGGTCCACCTCTTTCAGTATGGAAAGTTGCTTCAGTTGGCAGGCGCGTAGGTTGTCGGCAACGTAGTCCGATAGGTATTGGTTCTTCATACTTCTTCTCTTTTTACGTCGATGACTTGTCCGGTGAATTCGGAAAGCAGTGACTGTATGGTGGTAATGGCTACTTGCTCGGAGGTCAGCAAGGTGTTATCCGGTTCGATGCCGAAGTTATGGACACGCATCGGTGTTTTGGTGCGCTCCGGATTGATGCAGTTCACGCTGATGCCGAACGGTTCCCATTCTTGTGCTATGGCTTGCACAAAGTTCACGATGGCGGCTTTGGTCGATGAATAGATGCTGTAAAAGGCGCGTCCCCGGGTGTAGGAGCTGGAAGTGAAGAATACGAGTTTACCTTTGCTCTCCTTCAGATAGGGGAAGGCTTCAAGTGCCACGTTGACAGTACCCATATAGTTGGTGTTCACAGCGTTGCAGATGGTCTGATAGTCGCAACTCATCAGAGGTTCTTTATTCAACAGTCCGGCAGTATTGATAATGTAGTCTATCCGTCCACATTGGCGGTACACTTCCTGCAAGGCTTTGCTCACCTGCTCTTTGTTGCCTACATCCGTTCCGTTCATGCTGCGCGAATAGCAGAATACGTTGGCTCCTTTCTCTTTGAGTAGCTGAGCCACGTCTGCGCCGATGCCGTAACTACCGCCGAATACGACTGCAACCCGGTTCTTCAGGTTGTTTTCCTGGTCGATGGGCAAGGTGTTCAGTTCACTTTTGCGCAGCTGGAAGAATTTGTCCAGCAGATAGGTGTCTTCCTTATAGGTCAGCTTCATGTTGCTTTCTTCGCCGTTCACTACATAAACCGGTACTTCCGGAAGGTATTTCACTACTACGCCGCAGTCGTCGGTCACTTTAAAGGCCGGGTCTTGCAAGGCAATGTCATAGGCATGCTTGATGGTTTCCAGATGGAATGCTTGCGGAGTCTGTCCTCGCATCAGTTTGCTGCGGTCTGGGATTTCCTGAATGAATCTGTCATTGACTTGTATAATGGTATCCGTGGCGGGCATTGCCACATCAATAGCTTTGTAGGTTTCCAATGCGGCAATAACGTCATTCAGAATCCGCTGGCTCACTAACGGACGTACGGCATCGTGGAATATCAGATTGACGTCAGTGTCTTCGTAGGCTTTGATGGCGGATAGGCTGGAATGATACCGTTCTTGTCCGCCTTTCAATATCTTCTTGACCTTCTTCCATCCGTTCTTGATGATGATAGATTCGAAATCGGAGATATAGAAAGGATTGGATACGATAGCTATCTCGTGAATATGTGGATTGCTTTCGAAAGTATCGATGGTGTGCTCCACGACCATTTTTCCCGCTACCTTGAAGAATTGCTTGGGAGTGGACAATCCCAGACGGCTACCGACTCCTCCTGCCAATATGACTACTACATTCTTTTTCATTGTATCAATAGAAATGTGATGCTGCAAAAATACGAATTAATTGCTTCTTTGCAGCATTCCGGTTGGGATAAAGTGGCATATCTGTTGGGATAACTCTCTTTTTATTCTCTTCTTGTCTGCTCTATGGCTTCCATTAATCTGTCTGATGTGCCGCTTACTATTTTCCGGCAGAACATCTTTCCAGACTGCCGCAATACCGGCAGGTCTTCGAGTGTCATCACGCGGATGGATGCGCCGTAGTCTATGTAGTGCAAGGGGGTGAGACGGGTAAGTCCGGGGTATTCTCCCTCTAAAAGAAGCCCTTTTGAGGCAAAAGGGGAGTTGAATACGATGGTCTGTATGCACAGTTCGCTGGGTACAAAGCTGGTTCTGAAATACTTCACCAGCTTCTCCTCCGTGCACAACTTTTCATATACATATCGTGCGCAGGGCAACGTGATGGCCCAATAGTCGGAACCGAAATAGACATCTGCCTGCTTGCCCTCCAAGGGTGCAAAAGGGGCTTTCCGGATGGGGAGTATCTGTACCAGCTTGCGCGATGCTACGATGAGTTTGTTCTTCCACCATATACTCTTCCAAGGCAGGTCACGGAAAGGGTGGTAATGGGTTATCTTGTGCAACTGCTGTTTCACGGTGCAGTGTGTCAGGTTGAAACCGCCGATGAATTCAGTGTCTTGATGCTCCTCGAAATAGTGGTGGATGGCGTTGTTGTTCCATAACGGATAGTCTTGCCCGCTCAGGCATACTACGCGGGTATAGGGGATACCGCTGTGCAATACGGCGGCAAGCAATTCTTTCTGATATTCCACTTGTTCCCATCCTCCCCAGCTTATCCGGTGGCGGGGCACGAAAGTGACCTTGTCTCCCAAGGCTTCTTCAAAAGGGTGTATATCGGCATTGAGGTCGATGTGCACGTAGAAGTCTGCCCGGTCATCCAGTGCGGCAACCAGGCGTGCCAAGTGTGGGGCATCCTTGTAGGCGGATATGATGTAGGCTATGCGGCTCATGCTCTTTTTTTCTTTAAGAGGAATTCAATGCTTTCCCGGAAGATGGTAGATTGTAGTTTCCACAAAACCAGTGCATAAAGCCCAGCTACCATAATGATTTTGGCTGCCATATTTAAGTATAGGTTTTCTATGGGCTGAGTAGCATAGTGAGTTGACACTACGAGTACAATGGATAGGGAGAGATAAGGAGAGATGTCTTTCAGCATATCGCGCAGTCTTAATCCTATCTCCCTCTTGACAAAACGGAACCATACAAACAGCCAGCCGATATTGATAATGACGAAAATACGCAGCATCCATTCCAACCCGTATGGGTATATGGCACATACAGCTACTATTTGCAGCAGGCTCAAGCTGATGGTGCTCCACATATAGATAGAAGAATGTCCCCGGCTGATGAGCAGGTTGGAGAACAGATTGATGACGGGAATAAATGCTCCCCAAATACATAACAGTTGCAAGATATCGGCACTGGGCAGCCACTTCTCCGTGATAGTGATTATAATCAGTTCTTTCGATACCAAGCTCAATCCCAGCATGGCGGGGAAAGAGATAAAGGCGGTGAAGCGCAGCAGCTTTCTGAATACGGCAAGTTGTCGTGCCTTGTCGTCGGCAACCCGGGTAAAGACGGGTTGTGCAATGCCGTTTATCATGCCCGTAATCGTGGTATGTCCCATGCCGTTCCACTTGTTTGCCTGCGTAAAGTTACCCACTTCCCGTTCCGAATAGAACTTACCCAACAAGACGGAAAACAAATTGTTATTGATTATGGTGAAGATATTCGTAATGATTATCTTACTGCTGAACCCTATCATCTCCTTAATGGGTGTGAAGTCGAACCGGAAGCGGGGTCTCCAATGCGAGAAGTAGAAGTTAAGAATCGTCATTACGGTGATGAAAGAGATGCTTTGCAATGCAATCCCCCAATAGGCGAATCCGTTTGCCGCCAATGTGATGCCCACAATACCGGAGACTATCAGACTTGAAATAGAAATGACGGTAGTGTCCTTGATTCTGAGGTTCTTGAATAGATATGCCCTCGGTGCAATGCTCATGCTGGAAATGACGAATCCCAAGAAGGAGAGACGGGACAGCGGTATCAGCTCGGGCGTATCGTAGAAGTCGGCAATCAGCGGTGCGGCAAAGAAGAGTAATATATATATAGTAGTGCTGCACATCAGGCTGAACCAGAACACGGCGTTGTAATCCTTGTGCAAAGTCTCCTTCCGGTTGGTCAGTGCCGAAATGAACCCACCCTCCTGCAAGGCGGCGGCAATGGCGGAGAAGATGGTAAGCATCCCTACCATACCATAATCCGAAGCATCCAGCAGACGGGCAAGGACTATTCCGAATCCCAGATTTAACAACTGCTGTATGCCGTTGCTGAATCCTCCCCAGAAGAGGCCTTTGGCTGTTTTTTCTTTGAGTGATGTATCGGACATAGTTTATTGGTTGATAAGGCAACGAGTTAACAAGGCCACGAGGCTTTTCCTTCCTCCTTGTAGCCTTGTTAACTCGTTACCTTGTTACTGTTTTATTTCACCTCGCTGCCCGGCTTCACCTCTTTCAGCAGTGAAGTCACCGCCAGCGAGCCGTCATAATTCTCGGCAGAGAGAATCATTCCCTCACTTACCAGCCCGTTCTTGAATTGGCGTGGAGCGAGGTTGGCGATGAACAGCACTTGCTTGCCTACCAGTTCTTCCGGTTTGTAGTGCTGGGCAATGCCGCTGACGATGGTGCGGTTTTCCAGCCCGTCGGCAATCTTGAACTTCAGCAGCTTCTTCATCTTGGGCACTGCTTCGCATTCAAGCACTGTACCTACGCGGATATCCAGCTTTTCGAAGTCTTCGAAGGCGATGGTCGGCTTGATGGGGCTTGCCTTGTAGGTGGCGGCTTCGTTTGCCTTCTTGGTGGCAAGTAGCTTGTCTACTTGTGCCTGGATGACGTCGTCTTCTATCTTTTCGAACAGCAGTTCGGGGGTGCCCAGCTGATGTCCGGCAGGCAGCAGGTCGGTGTGTCCCAGCTCTGCCCAGTCAAAGCTGTCCATGTTCAGCATCTTGCGAAGCTTCTCGCTGCTGAAGGGCAGGAACGGTTCGAAGGCGATGGCAAGGTTGGCAACCAGCTGCAAGGAGATATGGAGGATGGTGGCTACGCGCTCCATGTCCGTCTTGGCAAGCTTCCACGGCTCGGTGTCGGCAAGGTATTTGTTTCCGATGCGGGCAAGGTTCATCGCTTCCTTCTGTGCGTCGCGGAATTTGAATACGTCCAGCAACTTCTCCACTTCTGCCTTGACGTCGGCAAATTCTTTCAGCGTCTCGCGGTCGTAGTCGTTCAGTTCGCCTGCGGCGGGCACTACGCTGTCGAAGTACTTCTTGGTGAGTTGCAGGGCGCGGTTCACGAAGTTGCCATAAACGGCAACCAGCTCGTTGTTATTACGTGCCTGGAAGTCCTTCCAGGTGAAGTCGTTGTCTTTTGTCTCCGGTGCGTTGGCGGTCAGCACGTAGCGCAGCACATCCTGCTTGCCGGGGAAGTCGCGCAGGTATTCGTGGAGCCATACGGCCCAGTTGCGCGAGGTCGAGATCTTTTCGCCCTCGAGGTTCAGAAATTCGTTGGCAGGGACGTTTTCAGGCAGGATGTAGCCGCCGTGCGCCTTGAGCATGGCCGGGAAGACGATGCAGTGGAAGACGATGTTGTCCTTGCCGATGAAGTGCACCATTTTGGTCTCTTCGTCCTTCCAGTATTTCTCCCAGTCGGGCGTCAGGTCCTTGGTCGCCGAGATGTAGCCGATCGGCGCGTCGAACCAGACGTAGAGCACCTTGCCTTCGGCCCCTTCGACCGGTACGGGAATGCCCCAGTCCAGGTCACGGCTCACCGCACGCGGTTGCAGACCGCCGTCGAGCCAGCTCTTGCATTGCCCATAGACGTTGGTTTTCCACTCTTTGTGCCCTTCGAGGATCCATTCGCGCAGGAAACCCTCGTATTGGTCCAACGGCAGATACCAGTGCTTGGTGGCGCGTTTCACGGGTACGGAACCCGATACGGCGCTGTGCGGGTTGATCAGTTCGTCCGGCGAAAGGGTCGATCCGCATTTTTCGCATTGGTCGCCGTAGGCGCGGTCGTTGCCGCAGCGGGGGCAGGTGCCCACGATATAGCGGTCGGCGAGGAACGTCTGGGTTTCCTCGTCGTAGTATTGCTCCGAGGTCCGCTCGATGAATTTGCCTTCGTCGTAGAGCTTGCGGAAGAACTCCGACGCTGTCGCGGCGTGGGTCTTCGACGAGGTGCGCGAGTAGATGTCGAACGACATGCCGAGCCCTTCGAACGACGATTTAATCAACTGGTGATAGCGATCGACGATCTGCTGGGGCGTGACGCCCTCTTTGCGGGCCTTGATGGTGATGGGCACGCCGTGCTCGTCGCTGCCGCAGACCGAGATCACGTCGTATCCTTTCAGGCGCAGGTAGCGCGTGTAGATGTCCGACGGGATATAGACGCCCGCCAGGTGGCCGATGTGTACCGGGCCGTTGGCGTAGGGCAGTGCCGAGGTGACGAGATAACGCTTGAAGGGTTTACTCATATTGGGTAGAAAAGGTCTAACAATTACTATTTTGTGTCAAATGTAGTGATTTTTCTAATAATTAGAAACTAAAACCCGACTTTGTTGTATCGGATTTTTTCGTTTCGGGAGCGGGAAGGAGTGGTTCGGACGGAATGCCGCCGCCGGTGTCGTCGGGCGGGATCCGTAAAAAACCGGAGCCTGAAAGCTCCGGTTTTTACGGATGTTGCCGGCCGTATTATTGCTTGCTCCGCAGGGGTTTGATGTCCTTGATGCGGAGCTGTACCGAAACCGAGCCCCGGTAGTGGTTCTCTACGATCTGATAGCAGACGTCGATCGGATGTCCCGCGCGGATCCACTCGTAGTGGGTCGGCTGCTGGAAGGCGATCGTCTGAATCGTCGTGTTGGGTTTCTGGCGCTGCATCAGGTCCATGCGCAGGTGCTCGCAGTCGGCGCCGACGAGCTTCGTTTCGCCGTGGCTGACCACGCCCCGCGTGACGAATACCGGTGCGGGGTTGCCGGGGCCGAACGGCTGGAAACGGTTCAGGTCGCGGCGGAACGCCGGGGTGATGTTCGAGAAGAAGAGTTCGCTGTCGATCTCCACCTGGGGTTGCAGCGTTATCGGGTCGATGTTCTCTTCGACGTAGGCATTGAAGCGGCGGGTGAATTCCTCGACGTTCTCGGGTCGCATCGTCAGCCCGGCGGCATACATATGCCCGCCGAAGTTCTCCAGCAGGTCCGAACAGGATTCGATTGCCTGATAGAGGTCGAAGCCGGGCACCGAGCGGGCCGAACCCGTGACGAACCCGTTGCTCATCGTGAGCACCACCGTCGGGCGGTAGTAGGTTTCGATCAGGCGGGAGGCCACGATGCCCACGATGCCCTTCATCCAGCGGGGGTTGTAGATCACCGTACTCTTGGCGGCCTTCAGCTCCGCTTGGGCCTCGATGAAGTCGTGGGCTTCCTGCGTGACGCTGCGGTCGATGCACTTGCGGTCCTGGTTGAAGCCGTCGATCACCGAGCCGAACTCTTCGGCCAGGCTTTCGTTGCCTTCGATCAGCAGATTGACCGCCGCATAGCCGCCCGAAGGAGCGGCGTTTTCGTCGTTTTCGTCCATCCGCATACGGCCTGCGGCGTTGATGCGGGGACCGATCTTGAAGACGATGTCGTCGATGGTGATGTTGTGTCGATCCAGGCCGCAGATCTTGATGATCGAGAGCAGCCCCTTCGAGGGGGAGGCGTTGAGCCGCAGAAGCCCGTAGTGGGCTAAAATCCGGTTTTCATCCACCAGAGGAACGATGTCCGAGGCGATGCTGACGGCCAGCAGGTCGAGCAACGGCTCGATGTGCTGGAACGGAATTCCGTTTTTCGGGCAGTAGGCCTGCACTAGCTTGAATCCCACGCCGCACCCCGACAGTTCGTCGAACGGATAGGAACAGTCGGCGCGTTTGGGGTCGAGAACGGCTACGGCGCGGGGAATTTCCTCGGCCGGGAGGTGATGGTCGCAGATGATGAAATCCACGCCCTTGCGTTTGGCATAGTCCACTTTCTCTATGGCTTTGATGCCACAGTCCAGGGCGATGATCAGCGTCGCACCCTTGCGTGCGGCGTGGTCGATGCCCTTGGTCGAGATACCGTAACCTTCGGTATAACGATCCGGGATGTAGAACAACAGGTCCTTATGACCTATCTGGCGCAGAAATTTATAAACCAGCGCGACGGCGGTCGTGCCATCGACGTCGTAGTCGCCGTACACCATGATCTTCTCACGGTTGCGGACGGCCCGCTCCACCCGTTCGACCGCCTTGTCCATATCCTTCATCAGGAACGGGTCGTGCAGGTCCGAAAGCTGGGGGTTGAAAAATTTCTTAGCCTTCTCTAACGTGTCTATGCCTCTCTGTACGAGTAGATTGGCCAGGACCGGGGAGATGCCCGTCGCGGCAGCCATCGCGGCAACCGCCTCCGGATTCCCCTGAGGCTTCACTACCCATCGTTTTTCTATGGGCATATTTGTTATTATTTATATATTTTAACATTCAAATTCTCGCATAAATCTTCGACGAGGCGTCGTTTGACCTCCTCCATCGGAACCGGGCGACCGATCTCCTTTTCGATCGACGTGGCACCCCGGTCCGTAAACCCGCAGGGGTTGATATGGGTGAAATAACGCAAATCGGTTGCCACATTGAGTGCGAAGCCGTGCATGGTCACGTAACGCGACGCCCGCACACCGATCGCGCAGATCTTACGCGCCGGCTGCGCTCCTTCGATCCAGACGCCCGAGGCGCCGGCGATGCGTCCGGCCCGGATGCCGTAACGGGCTACCGTCCGGATGACTGCGCCCTCGAGCGCGTCGATGTAGTCGCGCAGCGAAAGTCCGATGCGCTCCAGGTCGAGGATCGGGTAGCCCACGATCTGTCCCGGCCCGTGGAAGGTGATGTCGCCGCCCCGGTCGATGTGGTAAAATTCGGTGCCGTTTGCGCCCCCGACATCGCAGCCCACCCCCTG
>OGMJ01000887.1_pt1 | contig 15018 bp, 8 predicted proteins | sample 1573181 | NCBI WGS metagenome assembly OGMJ01 (sample SAMEA2582004, study PRJEB24529) | metagenome | biome: Human gut stool | place: China | collected 2011
GACCCGCCGCTAAATCATATTTCGACACGCCGGGTTGCAGCATATTTGGCACCGCTGCATAAGGCACCAGATAGGTGGTTACCGAGCCGTCCGCCTCTTTCACGCTGACATCAAGATCTGCTCCACCACCGACCAACTGCAAATCTGTAATCGCGAACGGGCCAGGAGGAACCTCTTTCTGATAAACGACAAAACCATTCTGTTCAATAGTTACCAGCGCGTTACTCTGAGCAATCCCCTGCACCCGTGGCGTAAAATTTTGTTTCGAGTTAGGCAACATCTGCATATCACGAAACAACCGCACACCTCTGAAGCGAACAGAATCAAAAATATCGCTTGATGTGTACATATCACCCACGCGAAGCGTGCCGAGAAGTTGGGCAAATCCACGTTCCAGATACAGGGTATTGCTTTTCCACACCCCTGGATTGTTATTTGTTTTACTGAAACTGGCATCAGAATGCAGTTGCCACCCCAGTAAATTTAACCCGCTGTTAAAACGTACATATGTACTCTTGTTATTACCCGACGCTTTATAGTCGCTGTAATACTGACTCAGATAATAAGAGGTATAAAACGCATTAATACCCCGCTCCCAGTTTTCCGGTGGAACATAGCCACTTTCCAGTTCTTCCACCCAGGCCTGCGGGACACTGAAATCGAGACGAAAAACCCCGATATCCCAGGTATAGCTCCCACCCTGAACAAGTTGCTCAAATGTTAAACATTGCTTACCGCTGGCGAAGTTATCGCTATTAATGCCTAACCGCTTGATAACTTCTCTTGATAAACATGTTTCTTGCGGGTTGTCTTTAACAATAATCTCATATTTCCCGCGCCATTGCTTATTGACATAAATATCGATGTCATACTGCCCCGGTAAGGGTTGATTATCATCAAGACGAATATTTGCAACCTGCTGGTCTTTCATTCCACCTATCATAAAATGGGTATCAAAGGTTTCTTCAGCTGCATAAGCTTCAATGCCGAGCAATAACGCTACGATTGCTGATGCAAGTGGGGTCATTCTCAACATAGGCAGCTCCTGCAATTAAATTTTGTCACTAATATAGTTGCCATGGTCATCGATAATGGTCAGATGCCAGTTATTTGCATTATTACTTTTGACATTAACACTCTGACTTTCTAAGGGGGCAATCATAATAGTTTCATAATTGACTTTGACATTATTAGCTTTGACATCCGAAATCGTCACCCAATTAGCTGAGTCATTTTTTATCACCAAACCATTGCCACTGCGATTTACCAGCAATTTTTTAAATGTCGCTTTATTTACCGGAGCAATACCCGCTGGCCGGTAAAACAACTTAATTCTGTTTTGCATCGCAAACTTCAGTGCATTCTTACCTTCTTGCTCTGGACTATTTGGTGGAATATCCAGAACATTCAGATAAAAAATGCTTTCTTTATTAGTGGGCAGTTTATTCGGCATAATTTTGATTTTTACTTGCTGCCCGGAATTTGCCCCTATTTTTGCCACTGGTGGCGTTAACATGAAAGGAACCTGAATTTTTTCTGGTGGTAATGACGTATCGCCATCATCAATCCACGCCTGCAGCAGCGAAGAACGGTTTCCCTGGTTCATCAACTGCACCATCACTTCTTTATTTTCTGCCGGGTAAATAATGCGCGTCCCGTAGATAACAATTCCGGCATGTGCAGGAAGGACCATAGAAAAAATGAGTAAAGATAATAATCCTTTCATCTTAATGCCTCTTAAATTAAAAAGCCGCCATGGGGATAGCGGCCATGTTTATTACCTGGAGAAACTTACAATTTTATTTATTAATCCTGCGCCACACGCATAACCAGAGAAGATAACACATCACCTGATTGCACTGAGTTATCTGTCAGTTTCAGGTATTTTGCTTTAAACGGAATAGCATATTGACCTTCCGCTGTTTTATAACTCTCAATGTTAAAAGGTGCAGAAACATCCAAGACATCGCTGTTATCACCTAAATAGAGATAGTAACCCACGGTATCGTTGCTACTGGCTATCGCCTTATCGTTACCGGTTATTTTATCGTTGGTAATCAACGAGAGTTTTACACCAGCAACTTCTTTCGGGCAGCTAATTTTTAACATGCTGCTGGTTACACCGACTGCATCATCATAGGTAGAATATTTAGCTTTACCTTCAAAGACACTGGTTGGTACAGTCGGCATATTAATACTTACTGAATCACCACCCGCTTCGAATTTACACGGAGATTCTGCAATATTCCCCTTAATAGTTAATGTTCCGGTATAAACGTCTGCAGCAAATACTCCAGCGCTCATAAAAAAAGAAGAAAAGACAGCGGCAGCAATAATTGAACGTTTCATAATATGTTCCTTAATAAAATTTATTTTTGGTTGTTAAGAGTCTGTATCTCTTGGAAACAAATTTCTCACATCAAAAAAGTTGCCGCAATGTAAACACATTGTTTTATTGATTTAAAACAAATTAACCATTGCAATATAAATACAACAAATATTTAAGAGTATTAACTATTTATCGCATCTATCAATTAATGTAGATTTATGTAAATGGTATTGTTGATATCAATAAAAAAGCCGAAATCATTTATATAAATGATTTCGGCTTTCTAAATGCAATTAAAATCAGGTTGCCAAATTAATCGTAGCGATTTAACACGATTCGACGTTTGCTATCGCTACCTGCAACAACCACTTCTGTCGTTACACCTTTGACGGGCGAAGAAAACAGATGACGGGTGTCAACATTATACGTTAACTGACCACAATGCTGTTGAGGTTGACCATTAACCATAGCCATACTGCATGTTGGGGGACTGATCCTGCCATTAATCGCTAATGTGGCAGTCTCTGAAGAGAATGCGGGAGAAGCCAATCCATAGGCAAGAAAAATAATTCCTGACAGCCAATACTTATTCATTGAACGTTATCCCTGTAGTAAAGGTTATGCCTGGATAGAATGAGTGCATAACAAACTATAGCTGTACATCCACTACACAGCCACGAAGGATGATAATGAAGCATTGCCTGTATGATCAATCGACTTTGTAGAGTTTCGGACGAAGGTCCGCAGAATATTCGCAGTATTAAATAAGTGTTCATTAATGCGGCAAAAACTAATACACCGCATCAATGTAACATCTCTGCGGTGTATGAAGAATAACCAGAATGGTTAATAGGCGTTAGACCGCGCGGAAGGAAATCTCGCCTGGAATGACTTCACCCTGCCAGTAGAGCTGAGCTGCAACGCGGTCAGCCAGCTGGCGGTAGATAGCGGTAAATTCGCTCTCCGGACGGCTGATAACCGTTGGCGTACCTTTATCGAGATCCTCACGTAAGGAGATGTGTAACGGCATCTGCCCCAGCAGCTGTGTATGGTATTTTTCAGCCAGTTTCTCTGCACCACCGGTACCGAAAATCGGTTCATGGTGACCACAGTTACTGCAAATATGCACACTCATGTTCTCGACAATACCGAGCACCGGAACCTCGACTTTCTCGAACATCACAATGCCTTTTTTCGCATCGATCAGCGCGATGTCCTGCGGGGTGGTGACCACGACTGCACCGGTTACTGGAATGTTTTGCGCCAGCGTCAATTGAATGTCACCGGTGCCTGGCGGCATATCAAGCACCAGATAGTCGAGATCCGGCCACAAGGTTTCCTGCAACATCTGCATTAACGCCTTGCTCGCCATCGGTCCACGCCACACCATCGCATTGTCGTCAGTGACCAGATAACCAATTGAATTGGTTGCCAGGCCATGAGACATAATCGGTGCCATATGGGTACCGTCCGGCGAAGTTGGACGCTGATTTTCTGCGCCCAACATTTTTGGGATTGATGGGCCGTAGATATCGGCGTCCAGAATGCCGACTTTCGCCCCTTCTGCCGCCAGCGCCAGTGCCAGGTTTACCGCCGTGGACGATTTACCCACGCCGCCTTTACCGGAACTCACCGCGATAATGTTCTTCACACCGTTAATTCCCGGCTGATTCTTCACGCGTTTCAGAGTGGCTATGTTCTGCGACAGTTTCCAGTCGATAGCTTTCGCCCCGGTGATGCGCAGCAGTTCGGCGCTACATTGCTCTTTTAACTCTTCGAACGCGCTATGCCAGACAAACGGCATAACCAGTTCCACATGCAACGTGTCGTCCATCCAGGCGACATGGTGCAACGCTTTCAGCGTGGTGAGGTTATGCTTCAGGGTTGGGTGCTGAAAATTGGCCAGTGTCCCGGCGACCATTGCGCGCAAGGCTTCTGGTGATTTGGCCTGGGATTGTTCGTTCATCCCGACTCCTTTTTTGTATAGATAAACCATCAGCTGATAGTTTACCTGAAGAATATAGAGAAGTACTTACTTAACATTTTCCCATTTGGTACTATCTAACCCCTTTTCACTATTAAGAAGTAATGCCTACTATGACTCAAGTCGCGAAGAAAATTCTGGTGACGTGCGCACTGCCGTACGCTAACGGCTCAATCCACCTCGGCCATATGCTGGAGCACATCCAGGCTGATGTCTGGGTCCGTTACCAGCGAATGCGCGGCCACGAGGTCAACTTCATCTGCGCCGACGATGCCCACGGTACACCGATCATGCTGAAAGCTCAGCAGCTTGGTATCACCCCGGAGCAGATGATTGGCGAAATGAGTCAGGAGCATCAGACTGATTTCGCAGGCTTTAACATCAGCTATGACAACTATCACTCGACGCACAGCGAAGAGAACCGCCAGTTGTCAGAACTTATCTACTCTCGCCTGAAAGAGAACGGTTTTATTAAAAACCGCACCATCTCTCAGCTGTACGATCCGGAAAAAGGCATGTTCCTGCCGGACCGTTTTGTGAAAGGCACCTGCCCGAAATGTAAATCCCCGGATCAATACGGCGATAACTGCGAAGTCTGCGGCGCGACCTACAGCCCGACTGAATTGATCGAGCCGAAATCGGTGGTTTCTGGCGCTACGCCGGTAATGCGTGATTCTGAACACTTCTTCTTTGATCTGCCCTCTTTCAGCGAAATGTTGCAGGCATGGACCCGCAGCGGTGCGTTGCAGGAGCAGGTGGCAAATAAAATGCAGGAGTGGTTTGAATCTGGCCTGCAACAGTGGGATATCTCCCGCGACGCACCTTACTTCGGTTTTGAAATTCCGAACGCGCCGGGCAAATATTTCTACGTCTGGCTGGACGCACCGATTGGCTACATGGGTTCTTTCAAGAATCTGTGCGACAAGCGCGGCGACAGCGTAAGCTTCGATGAATACTGGAAGAAAGACTCCACCGCCGAGCTGTACCACTTCATCGGGAAAGATATCGTTTACTTCCACAGCCTGTTCTGGCCTGCCATGCTGGAAGGCAGCAACTTCCGCAAGCCGACCAACCTGTTTGTTCATGGCTATGTGACGGTGAACGGCGCGAAGATGTCCAAGTCTCGCGGCACCTTTATTAAAGCCAGCACCTGGCTGAATCATTTTGACGCCGACAGCCTGCGTTACTACTACACTGCGAAACTCTCTTCGCGCATTGATGATATCGATCTCAACCTGGAGGATTTCGTTCAGCGCGTGAATGCCGATATCGTTAACAAAGTGGTTAACCTGGCCTCCCGTAACGCGGGCTTTATCAACAAACGTTTTGACGGCGTGCTGGCAAACGAACTGGCTGACCCGCAGTTGTACAGAACCTTCACTGATGCCGCTGAAGTGATTGGTGAAGCGTGGGAAAGCCGCGAATTTGGTAAAGCAGTGCGCGAAATCATGGCGCTGGCTGATCTGGCTAACCGCTATGTCGATGAACAGGCTCCGTGGGTAGTCGCAAAACAGGAAGGTCGCGATGCTGACCTGCAGGCGATTTGCTCAATGGGCATCAACCTGTTCCGCGTGCTGATGACTTACCTGAAGCCGGTACTGCCGAAACTGACCGAGCGCGCAGAAGCATTCCTTAATACGGAACTGACCTGGGATGGTATCCAGCAACCGCTGCTGGGCCACAAAGTGAATCCGTTCAAGGCGCTGTATAACCGCATCGATATGAAACAGGTTGAAGCTCTGGTGGAAGCCTCTAAAGAAGAAGTGAAAGCAGCTGCCGCGCCAGTTACTGGCCCACTGGCAGATGATCCGATTCAGGAAACCATCACCTTTGACGACTTCGCCAAAGTTGACCTGCGCGTAGCGCTGATCGAAAACGCAGAGTTTGTTGAAGGTTCTGACAAACTGCTGCGCCTGACACTGGATCTCGGCGGTGAAAAACGCAATGTCTTCTCCGGTATTCGTTCTGCCTACCCGGATCCGCAGGCACTGATTGGTCGTCACACCATTATGGTGGCTAACCTGGCACCACGTAAAATGCGCTTTGGAATCTCCGAAGGCATGGTGATGGCTGCCGGTCCAGGCGGGAAAGATATCTTCCTGCTAAGCCCGGATGCTGGTGCTAAACCGGGTCATCAGGTGAAATAATCCCCCTTCAAGGCGCTGCATCGACAGCGCCTTTTCTTTATAAATTCCTAAAGTTGTTTTCTTGCGATTTTGTCTCTCTCTAACCCGCATAAATACTGGTAGCATCTGCATTCAACTGGATAAAATTACAGGGATGCAGAATGAGACACTTTATCTATCAGGACGAAAAATCACATAAATTCTGGGCGGTGGAGCAACAGGGAAACGAGTTGCATATCAGTTGGGGAAAAGTTGGCACCAAAGGGCAAAGTCAGATAAAAAGTTTTTCAGATGCTGCGGCAGCGGAAAAAGCGGAACTTAAGCTGATTGCGGAGAAGGTGAAGAAGGGGTATGTGGAGCAAGCGAAGGATAATTCTTTGCAACCTTCCCAAACGGTAACGGGCTCTCTCAAGGTAGCGGACTTATCCACCATTATTCAGGAACAACCCTCTTTCGTAGCAGAAACCCGTGCGCCTGACAAAAATACAGATGCTGTTTTACCGTGGCTGGCGAAAGATATTGCTGTCGTTTTTCCGCCCGAAGTTGTACACACCACGTTAAGTCATCGCCGCTTTCCCGGAGTTCCTGTTCAGCAAGCAGACAAATTGACCCAATTACGTCGCTTAGCCTGTAGTGTGTCGCAACGGGATAATAAAACAGCCACATTTGACTTCAGCGCCTGTTCTTTAGAATGGCAAAACACCGTCGCCCAGGCGATCAGTCAGATCGACGGCCTGAAAACAACACAGTTACCATCACCAGTAATGGCTGTACTCACGGCACTTGAAATGAAATGCACAAGATATAAAGTGCGTGAGGATGTTATGGATCAGATCGTCCAGGAAGGCGGTCTGGAATATGCTACTGATGTAATAATACACCTTCAACAGATTGATATTGAATGGGATTATGCGAATAATGTCATTATTATTCTGCCGTCTGGCATTGCACCTAACTACTTGGAGCAATATTCCAGATTTGAATTACGCCTACGTAAACATTTATCACTGACGGAAGAGTCTCTCTGGCAAAAATGTGCACAAAAACTTATTGCCGCAATTCCACATATTCCAGAATGGCGGCAACCATTAATTGCTTTGTTATTACCCGAAAAACCAGAAATTGCACATGAAATTGCCCAGCGTCTACTGGGGCAAAAAAAATTACCCTCGCTTGAGTGGTTAAAAATAGTGGCGACTGATGAGCACATTCTTGCCTCATTAGAAAAATATCACGAACCATATGCCATTTTTGATGATTACTATTGTGGTGCGATATGGTCAGCCACCGTATTACAGGAGCAAGGTGTTGCAGCCCTGCCCCGATTTGCTCCCTATGCCGCAAGTGACTACTGCGCCGATGTGTTGCGTCATATCAATCATCCGTTCGCATTGACACTGCTTATACGTGTAGCCGGGCAAACTAAACGCTGTCACGATCGGATGACGAAAGCCATTGCTGCGTTCCCACATGCAGCAATGGCGGCACTGACGGAACTTCTTGGGCAAAAAGAAGAGAACAGTTGGCGCATTATGCTAATGACAATGCTTATCTCACAACCAGCACTGGCAGAACAGGTCATTCCCTGGCTCTCGACACCCGCAGTTGCCGTACTGAAATCATGCCAGCAACAACTGACACAGCCCTCAAACCATGCCAGCGCCGATCTACTGCCAGCCGTAGTAGTCTCCCCTCCCTGGCTTTCGAAAAAGAAAAAATCGCCGATTCCGGTGCTGGATTTAGCGCCATTAGGCATTGAGCCAATCTGTTATCTGACAGAAGAAATCAGTAATCAACTTTTGGCGAAATATATCTGGTATTCAAAACACATCACGGTTAGCCATGAAGAAAGTACTACCAACCTGTTGGCAAGGATGGGTTTTCAACGACGGATCGCTGGTACATATATTAAAGCTCCCGAAGCGGTAGTTGAGGCATGGCTAAATGAAGATTATTCAACCTTACTAAGTGAATTTAAGGTGTTTCATTCACCTACCGGGCATTATTGGCAGTTGGGGATTTTGACAACATTGCCGCTGGAGAAAGCAGTAAAAGCATGGAATGCCCTTACCCTATCTCCACATACCGATACCGAATACTCCATGTTACATTTTGGACTCAAAGGGTTACCTGGGTTAGTAAACTCACTTGCACGCTATCCACAAGAAGCCTTGCCCATCACGAATTACTTCGCAGCGAGTGAGCTGGCTCCTGCCGTCGCCCGTGCCTTCAACAAACTGAAAACGCTACGCGAAAACGCCCGTAGCTGGCTGTTGAAATACCCGGAACATGCCCTTACCGGCCTGCTGCCTGCGGCGCTCGGCAAAGCCGGTGAAGCACAGGATAACGCCCGCGCTGCCTTGCGTATGCTTACCGAAAACGGTCATCAGCCATTACTGCAAGAAATCGCCCGACGTTATAACCAGCCGGAAGTAACCGATGCGGTGAACGCTCTGCTTGCGCTCGATCCCTTAGATAATCACCCGACAAAAATCCCCACTCTTCCGGCCTTTTATCAGCCATCGCTCTGGACGCGCCCGGTATTAAAAGCAAATGCCCAATCACTGCCAGATAGCGCCCTCCTCCACCTCGGTGAAATGCTCCGCTTCCCTCAGGAAGAGGCTCTGTATCCGGGATTATTGCAGGTGAAAGACGTCTGTTCCGCCGACTCACTGGCGGGATTTGCCTGGGATCTGTTTACCGCCTGGCAGACCGCTGGCGCGCCGTCGAAAGAGAGTTGGGCGTTCACTGCGTTAGGCGTTCTCGGTAACGATGACACCGCCCGCAAACTGACGCCATTAATACGCGCCTGGCCTGGTGAATCCCAGCATAAACGCGCCACCGTTGGGTTGGATATTCTCGCTGCTATCGGTAGTGATATCGCCCTTATGCAGCTTAACGGCATCGCCCAGAAACTGAAATTCAAAGCATTACAGGAGCGGGCAAAAGAAAAAATTGCCGACATTGCCGAGAGCCGCGAACTCACGGTGGCGGAGCTTGAAGATCGGTTAGCACCGGATCTCGGTCTGGATGATAACGGTTCGCTGCTGCTGGATTTTGGCCCACGCCAGTTCACCGTCAGCTTTGATGAAACCTTAAAACCGTTTGTGCGTGATGTTTCCGGCAGCCGCCTGAAAGACCTGCCCAAACCGAACAAAAGCGATGATGAAACGCGGGCGAACGATGCGGTTAACCGCTACAAATTGCTGAAAAAAGATGCGCGTACCATCGCCGCCCAGCAGGTAGCAAGGCTGGAATCCGCCATGTGCCTGCGCCGCCGCTGGTCGCCGGAAAACTTCCAGCTCTTCCTGGTTGAGCATCCGCTGGTTCGTCACTTAACCCGCCGTCTGATTTGGGGCGTTTATAGCGCCGAAAACCAGCTACTGGCTTGCTTTCGCGTAGCAGAAGATAACAGCTCCAGCACCGCTGACGATGATCTTTTCACCCTGCCGGAAGGCGATATCTCTATCGGCACTCCTCACGTTCTGGAAATATCACCAACGGATGCTGCCGCCTTTGGTCAGCTTTTTGCCGACTACGAACTGCTACCACCGTTCCGCCAGCTCGACCGTAACAGCTACGCCCTGACAGAAGCCGAGCGCAATGCCAGTGAACTGACCCGCTGGGCAGGCAGAAAATGCCCGAGTGGTCGGGTCATGGGGCTGGCGAATAAAGGCTGGATAAAGGGCGAACCACAGGATGGAGGCTGGATCGGATGGATGATCAAACCTTTGGGTCGCTGGTCGTTAATCATGGAAATCGATGAAGGCTTTGCGGTAGGCATGTCGCCAGCCGAACTCAGCGCTGAGCAGCTCTTAAGCAAGCTGTGGCTATGGGAAGGCAAAGCGGAAAGCTATGGCTGGGGGAGTAATTCAACACAGGAAGCGCAGTTCTCCGTAATCGATGCCATCACCGCCAGCGAGCTAATTAACGATATTGAAGCCCTGTTTGAATAAGGAAAGAGCATGGACAAGGAATTACCGTGGCTGGCGGATAACGCCCAACTGGAACTGAAATATAAAAAAGGCAAAACGCCGCTCAGTCATCGTCGCTGGCCGGGCGAACCAGTGTCCGTTATCACTGGAAGTCTCATCCAGACATTGGGTGATGAATTGCTACAAAAAGCTGAGAAGAAAAAAAACATTGTCTGGCGTTATGAGAATTTTTCACTGGAGTGGCAGTCCGCCATCACGCAGGCCATCAACTTGATCGGCGAACACAAACCCTCAATCCCGCCCCGGACAATGGCGGCGCTAGCCTGTATCGCGCAAAATGACAGCCAACAGTTGCTCGACGAAATCGTCCAACAAGAGGGGCTGGAATATGCGACTGAGGTGGTGATTGCACGCCAGTTTATTGCGCGGTGTTATGAGAGTGATCCTCTGGTAGTGACATTGCAGTATCAGGACGAGGATTATGGCTATGGTTATCGCTCAGAAACCTATAACGAATTCGATCTCCGACTGCGTAAGCATCTCTCTCTGGCAGAGGAAAGCTGCTGGCAGCGTTTTGCGGGCCAGCGTAATCTGGCTCGCCAGTGGATTTTACAATGGCCGGAACATACGGCTACTGCACTTATCCCTCTTGTCTTTACCAAACCCAGCGATAATAGCGAAGCCGCATTACTTGCCCTGCGTTTACTGTACGAACAGGGACATGGCGAATTGCTACAAACCGTGGCAAACCGCTGGCAGCGTACAGATGTATGGTCTGCCCTGGAGCAGTTGCTTAAACAGGGTCCAATGGACATTTACCCGGCACGCATTCCAAAAGCCCCTGATTTCTGGCATCCGGCAATGTGGTCCAGGCCTCGACTTATCACTAATAATCAGCCTGTTACCGGTGACGCTCTGGAAATTATCGGCGAAATGCTGCGCTTTACCCAGGGGGGACGTTTTTATAGCGGGCTGGAACAACTGAAAACGTTCTGCCAGCCACAAACGCTGGCAGCTTTTGCCTGGGATCTCTTCACTGCGTGGCAACAAGCTGGTGCCCCCGCAAAAGACAACTGGGCATTTCTGGCGTTAAGTCTCTTTGGTGACGAAAGCACGGCACGGGATCTGACGACACAGATCCTCGCCTGGCCACAAGAAGGCAAATCTGCCCGTGCTGTCAGCGGCCTGAACATCCTTACCCTGATGAATAATGATATGGCGCTGATACAGCTGCATCATATATCGCAACGGGCGAAATCCCGCCCCTTACGTGATAACGCGGCGGAATTTCTTCAGGTGGTCGCAGAAAATCGCGGGCTAAGCCAGGAAGAGCTAGCGGACAGATTAGTCCCAACCCTGGGCCTTGATGATCCGCAGGCGTTGAGTTTTGATTTTGGTCCCCGGCAGTTTACCGTTCGCTTCGATGAAAACCTCAACCCGGTTATCTTTGATCAGCAAAACGTTCGCCAGAAAAGCGTTCCCCGTTTGCGCGCCGATGACGATCAACTGAAAGCGCCCGAGGCACTGGCCCGACTAAAAGGGCTAAAAAAAGATGCTACTCAGGTGAGCAAAAACCTGCTCCCGCGTCTTGAAGCTGCCCTACGTACCACCCGACGCTGGTCGCTGGCAGATTTTCATTCTCTGTTTGTTAATCATCCCTTTACCCGTCTGGTTACCCAGCGATTAATATGGGGGGTTTATCCGGCAAATGAACCGCGTTGTTTACTCAAAGCCTTTCGTGTGGCCGCAGAGGGGGAGTTCTGCAATGCGCAAGATGAGCCAATTGACCTGCCTGCGGACGCTCTGATTGGCATTGCCCACCCGTTAGAAATGACAGTAGAAATGCGCAGTGAATTTGCACAGCTTTTTGCCGATTACGAAATTATGCCGCCTTTTCGCCAGTTGTCGCGCCGCACGGTGCTGCTCACACCTGACGAGTCAACCAGTAACAGCCTGACTCGCTGGGAAGGTAAATCCGCTACCGTTGGGCAACTTATGGGAATGCGATACAAAGGCTGGGAGTCAGGCTATGAGGACACATTTGTCTATGACCTGGGCGAGTACCGGCTGGGCCTTAAGTTTTCACCCGGTTTTAACCACTACAATGTTGATAGCAAAGCGCTAATGAGCTTCCGTTCTCTTCGAGTGTACCGTGACAATAAATCCGTCACTTTTGCCGAACTTGATGTGTTTGATTTGAGTGAGGCGTTAAGCGCACCTGACGTCATTTTCCATTAAAACACAGCGGGCAGTGATGCGACTGCCCGTTATCTACACGACTTACCAGCGGGGAAAGCGATGATCGTGCAAAAAGAGCTGGTTGCTATTTACGATTATGAGGTCCCTGTACCTGAAGATCCGTTTTCCTTCAGACTTGAGATCCATAAATGCTCTGAATTATTTACAGGTTCCGTCTATCGACTGGAGCGATTCCGGCTACATCCAACATTTCATCAACGTGATCGAGAAGATGCTGACCCGCTAATAAATGATGCGTTGATTTATATAAGAGATGAGTGTATTGATGAGCGGAAATTACGAGGTGAATCACCTGAAACTGTAATAGCAATTTTTAATCGTGAACTACAGAATATATTCAACCAAGAAATAGAATAATATACTCTAAATAATTCAAATTGGTCCGATCCGGCGCAACGTCCCAATGGCCTGGATTATAAATCTCATTATCTTAATTGCAACGGGGTCCAGCCGTGGTTATAATTCGTTCGTTGGAACACGATGTTGCACAGGCTGCGGTGTTGGGCCTGAAAATAGTAAATAAAAGAACCTGCCTCACCAGCAGGTTTTTTTATTTACTGTGATCTGCTTTCCAGATATTTTCCGCTCAAACAACTAATGCGCCAAACATTTATTGCGCGTAAAATATCGTTTATTTCATTAATACATTTCAGGGATGAATATATGTCACCGCAGAATAATCATCTGCAGCGTCCGCCTGCCGCTGTGTTATACGCCGATGAACTGGCAAAATTAAAACAAAATGATAACGCACCTTGCCCGCCCGGTTGGCAGTTAAGTTTGCCTGCGGCCCGTGCTTTTATCCTTGGCGACGAAGCGCAAAATATCAGCCGTAAAGTGGTGATTAGCCCCTCCGCTGTCGAACGTATGTTAGTCACTCTTGCCACCGGGCGCGGTTTGATGTTGGTGGGGGAACCTGGCACCGCAAAATCTCTCCTGTCTGAATTACTGGCAACCGCTATTAGCGGCGATGCCGGGTTAACCATCCAGGGCGGCGCATCTACCACTGAAGATCAAATCAAATACGGCTGGAACTACGCTCTGCTTATCAATCATGGTCCATCAACGGAAGCGCTGGTCCCTGCCCCGCTTTACCAGGGAATGCGCGACGGCAAAATCGTCCGTTTTGAAGAGATAACGCGTACACCGCTGGAAGTGCAAGACTGTCTGTTAGGTATGCTTTCTGACCGGGTTATGACGGTGCCGGAACTCACCAGTGAAGCCAGTCAGCTCTATGCGCGAGAAGGCTTTAATATTATTGCCACTGCCAATACCCGCGATCGCGGCGTCAATGAAATGAGTGCTGCGCTAAAGCGTCGCTTCGATTTTGAAACTGTCTTTCCGATTATGGATTTCGCCCAGGAGCTGGAACTGGTCGCCAGTGCTTCGGCGCGTTTGCTGGCCCATAGCGGTATTCCGCATAAAGTGCCTGACGCGGTACTGGAGTTACTGGTCCGCACCTTCCGCGATCTGCGTGCCAACGGCGAAAAGAAAACGTCAATGGATACACTAACAGCGATTATGTCCACCGCTGAAGCCGTGAACGTGGCCCACGCAGTGGGCGTCCGCGCCTGGTTTTTAGCGAATCGCGCAGGTGAGCCAGCCGACCTGGTGGACTGCATTGCCGGAACCATCGTCAAAGATAATGAAGAAGATCGCGCTCGTCTGCGCCGTTACTTCGAACAGCGTGTCGCCACACATAAAGAAGCTCACTGGCAGGCTTATTATCAAGCCCGCCACCGCCTGCCGTGAGGAAAGATGCATGAGCGAGCCGTTAATTGTCGGCATCCGGCATCATAGTCCGGCCTGCGCCCGGCTGGTGAAATCGTTAATCGAAAGCCAGCGGCCACGATACGTGTTGATTGAAGGCCCGGCTGATTTTAATGACCGGGTAGACGAACTGTTTTTAGCCCACCAGCTTCCGGTAGCTATTTACAGTTATTGCCAGTATCAGGACGGTGCAGCCCCCGGGCGTGGTGCCTGGACGCCATTTGCTGAATTTTCGCCGGAGTGGCAGGCGCTACAAGCCGCTCGTCGTATTCAGGCACAAACTTACTTCATCGATTTGCCTTGCTGGGCGCAGAGTGAAGAAGAGAACGATTCGCCTGATACGCAAGATGAAAGCCAGACCTTACTGCTGCGTGCCACCCGCATGGATAACAGCGATACCCTGTGGGATCACTTATTCGAAGATGAAAGCCAGCAAACTGCATTACCCTCTGCGCTGGCGCACTATTTTGCACAACTGCGGGGCGATTCCCCCGGAGATGCTCTCAATCGTCAGCGCGAAGCCTTTATGACCCGCTGGATTGGATGGGCGATGCAGCAAAATGATGGCGACGTATTGGTTGTCTGCGGTGGCTGGCACGATCCGGCACTGGCAAA
>OGMJ01000900.1_pt1 | contig 14815 bp, 14 predicted proteins | sample 1573181 | NCBI WGS metagenome assembly OGMJ01 (sample SAMEA2582004, study PRJEB24529) | metagenome | biome: Human gut stool | place: China | collected 2011
CCGGGTTAGTCTGGAAGAAACTTTGCGGACGGATCCACAGCGGTACGTCATTAAAACGCTCCGCCAGTGCCTGTTGTTCGGTCAGGTAGATCTCCGTCTCCCCTTCCATAATCGCCATATGTACCGGCTGAATATTGACGGTAATAACTTTTAGCTGCGGTAGTTGTTCCTGTAACCACGGTAGCGCCTTACGCAGTTGCGCCAGTTTGGTTTCGGAACGCAACACAAAACGCAGCATCATGCCGCCATCGCTCTGGCTTTCAGTCAGCAGAATGTATTTCAGTTCGCCACGCTTACGCGCCACGTTGTAGGGCGTTAACCCCGCACGGGCGATAAACGGTTTTAGCGCCGCAAAAACGGGCGCAAATGAGGCAGGATAAAGCGGGCAGTCACAAAGGTCTTCCGGTGTGCCGTCTCGATGCAGCATACCGAGCAGTGGTTTTTCAACGCTACCACTCACCACCATTTTGGCTTTATTACGAAACCCTTGTTCCGGGCCTGACACCGGCGCGCACCATTCCTCAACCGGAAAGTCGGCGAGCAGATTTTTAAGATCGGCGGTTTTAGCGGAGAGTTGCTCTGGAATCGGCTGCGTTATCCACTGACAGGAACGACAGCGACCCGCGTCGTAAAGTGCGCACTGCATACATTGACCTTCACATCATCAGGGGCGACGATTATACACATTATTGCAACTGGAAGAACCGCCGACTGGTCGAGGGAACGAACAGCAGCATCAGGATGAGCATATCCGGCAGCTTCTGCAGCATCAGGCTATGGAAGATTTCACGTTTTGATTCACCGGGAATGCTGAACAGCTCCGGATAACCATACCCCAGCGAAGCCGCCCACAAGTAACTTGCGGCGGTGATTTGTGTCAGCAGATATAGCCAGCGCGCCCAGCGACGCCCTTTCACCAGTGAAAACGCACACCAGATCTCGATAAAAACCAGCACCAGACTGCTTAAAAAGACCAGCGTTAAGCTCCAGGTTTGTACGCTGCGATGAATGAACTCGCCAATACCGCGCACGCCCAGCGTATTGAAAATCATCAGCACGTCGAGGCCACGGATCATAATAATGGCGAGCGCCGCTACCTGCACCAGCGCAGGCACATTCAGGCGAGCATGAGATGAAGATGTTTTCTTAAAAAATCCCAACGTTTCGTCTTCCATGAAAACAATGCCGCGGCATGCGCGGCATTATGTAGCCAGGTTGGCAAATTTTAGTGTCTTCAGCCACGTCTTGCACGCTGGATGTCGCGTATCCGCTGTTTTTCTGCGCGAGCCATCAGATACCAGGCGATAAATCCGACAATTCCGACCGCACCGAGAATTAACGTTGCAAGGGCGTTGATTTCCGGATTCACCCCCATCCGCACGCTGGAAAAGACCAGCATCGGTAACGTGGTGGCTCCCGGCCCAGAAACAAAGCTGGCGATCACCAGATCATCAAGCGACAAAGTAAAAGCCAGTAACCAGCCAGAAATGATCGCGGGCATGATCATCGGTAGCGTAATGACGAAAAATACTTTCAGCGGCGTCGCACCGAGATCCATCGCTGCTTCTTCTATCGAGCTATCCAGTTCCCGCAGACGCGACGAAATAACGACTGCCACATAAGCCGTACAGAACGTGACATGCGCCAGCCAGATGGTAAGCATCCCGCGGTCCGCAGGCCAGCCAATGGCATGAGCAAGCGCGACGAATAACAACAACAGCGACAAGCCCGTGATGACATCTGGCATCACCAGCGGCGCGGTGATCATAAAGGCAAAGCCATTTGATCCGCGAAACCTGCCAAAGCGCACCAGCACCACCGCCGCAATAGTCCCGAGGATCGCCGCCGCCGTTGCCGCACAGGCAGCAATTGTCAGGCTTAAACCAACCGCACTCATCATCGCGTCATCGCGCAATAATTCGCCATACCAGCGCGTTGACCAGCCGGCCCACACCGTCACCAGCTTCGAGCTGTTAAACGAATAGATAACCAGCATCAGCATTGGCGCGTAGAGAAAGGTAAAGCCCAGCAGCAAAATCACAATCCGCCAGGGCGAACGAACTACCGGTAAATTATTCATCCGTGTTCTCCCACGCTTTTTTGCTGGTGTTTGTGAAACCACATTATCGGCACAATTAGCAGCAGCAACATGATGATCGCTACCGCCGAGGCCACCGGCCAGTCGCGGTTGTTAAAGAACTCCTGCCACAGCACGCGCCCGATCATGATGCTGTCCGGGCCACCGAGCAGTTCCGGGATCACAAACTCGCCCACAGCCGGGATAAACACCAGCATCGATCCGGCAATAATCCCACCTTTAGTCAGCGGCACGATCACAGTAAAGAACGTTTTCAGCGGTCGTGCACCGAGATCCAGCGCTGCTTCCACCAGCGAATAATCAATACGAATCAACGCGGTATAAATCGGCAGTACCATAAACGGCACGTAAGCGTAAACAATGCCGATATAAACGGCCAGATTGGTATGCAGAATGGTCAGCGGTTGATCGATAACCCCCAGCCACAGCAGAAAATTATTCAGCACACCGTTGTTTTTTAATATTCCCATCCAGGCATAAACGCGGATCAGAAACGAGGTCCACGACGGCAGGATCACCAGTAGTAATAAAATATTACGGGTCGAAGGCTTACTGTGCGCCACCGCCCACGCCAGCGGATAGCCGATCAGTAAACAGCAAATAGTCGAAAACGCCGCCCCCTGTAACGACTGGAGATAAGCATCGAAATAGAGCGGATCGGCGGTCAGTTGCAGAAAATTACCGAGATTAAGAGTGATGGAAAGTTGCCCGTCAGCCCACTCCATCAGTTCGGTATAAGGTGGAATAGCGCGCGCCATCTCTGCCAGGCTTATTTTAAAGACAATCAGAAATGGCAGCAGAAACAGCAAGATCAACCAGATATATGGCAACGCAATGACCAGTTTGCGCCCATGCTTCATTTGCAACTGCGACAACCACAGCTTAAATCCGCCCGGCGGTTTCGACTGGGCAGCAGGTTCAAGTGTACTCATCTTTGCTCCTTAAACCGTCAGCACCACACAGCTGTCCACTTCCCAGCACAAACGCACTTCGTCGCCCCAGGTCGGTAACCCTTTACGATGACGATGGGCGTTTTGTAGCTGGGCGCTGATCATCTGCCCACTTTTCAGTCGAACGTGATACACCGAAAGATCGCCGAGATAGGCAATGTGTATCACCTCCCCCACCGCGAAGTTACAACCATTGGCGGGCGGCTCTTCGCAAAGCATGATTTTTTCCGGGCGCAGCGCTACGTGTACCGGCACGTTATCGACCACTGAAGCATCCGCATCGACTTTCAGTGGATGCACCAGCCCCGGCGAATCAAGCACCAAGCCATCTTCCTGACGCTCTTTGAGTACACCTTCAAAGACATTAACCGAACCGATAAATTCAGCGCTATAGCGGGTGGTCGGATGCTCGTAGATCTCTTCTGGTTCGCCAATCTGGACAAATTTCCCGCGATTCATAATGGCGATACGCCCCGCCATGGTCATCGCCTCTTCCTGATCGTGGGTGACCATCACACAAGTCACACCGACGCGCTCCAGAATATCCACCACTTCAAGCTGCATCCGGTCACGCAGCTTTTTATCCAGCGCGCCCATCGGCTCATCGAGCAGTAATAGTTTCGGGCGTTTGGCAAGGCTTCGGGCCAGGGCCACACGCTGTCGCTGACCACCGGAAAGCTGATGCGGTTTGCGTTTGGCGAACTCCTGCATGTGCACCAGGCCGAGCATCTCATTGACCCGACTGGCAATTTCCGCTTTCGGTAGTTTGTCCTGTTTCAGGCCAAAAGCGATGTTCTGTTCCACGGTCATATGCGGAAACAGCGCGTAAGACTGAAACATCATATTGATGGGGCGCAGGTAAGGCGGAACCTGTGACAAATCGACGCCATCAAGCATTATCTGTCCGGCAGAAGGTTGTTCGAAACCTGCCAGCATACGCAGCAGCGTGGACTTGCCACAGCCGGATGCGCCCAGCAGCGCGAAGATTTCACCTTTGTAGATAGTCAGGCTGACATCATCCACCGCATGTTGACCATCGTAGGATTTGGTGAGGTTGCGGATTTCTAATAGCGGCGTCAGCGCCTTACGGGTTTTCGCCTGCGGGCGAGGGATAGCGTCATTCACGGCTGCTCTCCGGCATTGAATGTGTGCAAGCGCACCATGATGGTGCGAATTGCCGGCGTGTGTGGTGCACCCGTCCGGCATCTACGACTGCGGATTATTTTCCGCTCTTCACTTTGGTCCACGCGCGGGTGCGCACACGGTCGATTTTCGGGTCCTGCACTTTCAGAGTGAACAGCTTCGCACGGACATCCGCAGGCGGATAAATACCCGGGTTATCACGAACTTCCGCACTCACCAGCGGCGTGGCTGCTTTATTGGCGTTAGCATAGAACACATGGTCAGAGATATGTGCCACCACATCCGGACGCAGCAGGTAATTCAGGAACTGATAGGCTTCGTCTTTATTTTTGGCATCGGCAGGCATGGCGAATACATCAAAGAACGCCATCGCCCCTTCTTTTGGAATCGAGAACGAGACATTCACGCCATTCTTCGCTTCCTTCGCGCGGTTTGACGCCTGCCAGACATCACCTGCCCAACCAATCGCCACGCAGATGTCACCATTCGCCAGGTCATTAATATATTGAGATGAATGGAAATAACGAATGTTCGGGCGCAGCTTTAACAGCAGATCGGTAGCAGGTCCGGTGTAATCATCCGCTTTAGTGCTGTTGGGATCTTTGCCGAGATAATTCAGCACGGTAGCAAAAACTTCTTCTGGCGCATCGAGGAAAGATACACCGCAGCTTTTCAGTTTTTCCAGATTTTCAGGCTTGAGGATCAAGTCCCAGCTATCGACGGGCGCGTTTTCGCCCAGCACCGCTTTGACTTTATCGACGTTATAGCCAATCCCGGTCGTCGCCCACATATAGGGCATAGCAAATTTATTGTCGGGATCGTGTTTGGCGACCAACTTCAGCAGTTCCGGGTCGAGATTCTTCCACTCCGGCAATTTGCTTTTATCCAGCGGCTGGAAAACTCCCGCTGTCAGCTGGCGTTCAAGAAAGCTTGCTGACGGCACCACCAGGTCAAAGCCGGTGCTCCCGGCCATTAATTTGCCTTCCAGTACTTCGTTAGAGTCGAAAACATCGTAGACGACTTTAATACCGGTTTCTTTTTCAAAGTTAGCCACCGTGTCGGGGGCGATATAATCAGACCAGTTATAAATGTGGAGTGTTTTTTGTTCAGCCGCGAGCGTGCCGACAGAGACGGCCATCAGAGCACCCGCAACCAGACCCGAAAGCCATTTTTTATTTAAGGCGGTCATATCTCTTTCCTTCTGAAAGTTCGTTAACAAACGAACAAAAGTTGTCACACTGAAAGATATGCAATAAACGTGCATATTTTTTATCGGCGCGGTGTAAGAAAAGAGAACTCTCTCCCGGCCAGCACTGCTCGCTATATAAAAGCATCGCAAGAATAACTTTAGCCAGGGTTTGAGACTATAGCTCGGATTAAAAAACGGTATTTAACAAATTTTTATGCGTATTTGCTCTATGTGATAAAGCCAAATCGACACAAGAGAAGTGAAATAATCTTTAAGAAAAGGTTAAAAACAGCAGATAATTTTGCAGCGCGCAGCCACTGCACCAGCGACTGCGTGCTCGAAAGGAGTTATCAGTGGAGGAAATAGTTTTCGGTAACGTTGTTTTGCCCTTCATCGTCAGTCGGTAACAGCAGTTGATGGGCATTAGCTTCAAGAATGACCATCGAAATCTGCTCTTCGCTCTGACGCACGAACCATGCAAACTGCTCATAGGTTACGCCCTGCATAACGGATAAAGACTGGCAAACCACCAGCTTTGGCAGATTATCATCCTGCATATCAAGAAATGCTTTCACGGTCAGCGAACTGGCATTGATGGCAGATAAATCCGCCGCCAGCGGCAATACGGCTGAAGGTCGGACTTCCGCCATGGCAGAAAACAGGATCGTGTTATCGATCAGATCGATTTTGGCATCAAAGACACCGTCGAAATTCTGCATATGGGGCAGATGCAGAGCCTGACAGTTATCACATTCAAAAAAACTCATCCCCAGGTCATCGAGCCATTGACGCAGCGTATCCAGACCAGGAACGACCAGCGATGTCATAATTTTGTACAACCTCTTTCGATAAAAAGACCGGCACAGCTTACGCAAAAAGCGCAGGCAAAACCATGATCAGTAATGTGATTGCGACTAACCACCCGTTTTCAGGCAATATTCTGTCGTAGCGTGGCGTTCGATCCAGCGGATCATTTTACCCGCGATGTCGATACCAGTGGTTTTTTCTATTCCTTCCAGCCCCGGCGACGCATTCACTTCCATCACCAACGGCCCGCGATTAGCACGCAGAATATCCACACCAGCAACGTCCAGCGCCATCGTTCGCGCGGCTTTTATCGCGATTTCACCCTCCTGTGGTGTGATACTGGCGACGCTTGCCGCGCCGCCACGATGCAAATTGGAACGAAAATCGCCCTCTTTCGCCCGCCGTTCAATCGCAGCGACCACTTCATCGCCAACAACCAGACAGCGGATATCGCACCCTTGCGCCTCTTTGATATATTCCTGCACCAGAATATGCGCGTTCAGACCGCGGAAAGCGTCAATCACGCTTTCCGCCGCCTGACGCGTCTCCGCCAGCACGACGCCAATTCCCTGCGTGCCTTCAACCAACTTGACCACCAGCGGCGCACCACCGACCATGTCGATTAAATCGCTGGTATCATCCGGCGAATGCGCAATGCCCGTGACAGGCAGGTCGATGCCCTGACGCGCCAGCAGTTGCATGGAACGCAATTTGTCACGCGCCCGGGCAATGGCGACCGACTCATTGAGCGGATAGCTCCCCAGCATCTCGAACTGGCGCAGTGCCGCCGTCCCATAAAAGGTAATGGCGGTGCCAATACGCGGGATCACTGCGTCAAAATGGGGTAACTTGCGGCCTTTGTAGTGAATAGAAGACGCCGCAGGATTTATGTTCATGTAGCAAGAAAGCGGATCAAGAATTTCAACCAGGTGACCGCGCTGTATAGCGGCTTCACGCAGCCGCTTACACGAATAGAGCGTTCCATCCCGGGACAATATGGCAATTTTCACCCTGCACCTCTCTGTCAGACCTGGTCAAAAGCCCGCGTATCATACATCGACGTGGCGGTTTTAGCGCGTCGCCCAACCCTGTTTGTGCAAATAATCCAGAATAAATGGGCGGCTTTCTTTAATGATTGTTCGGCGGATATGATCGCTCCAGGTATCCCGGCGATTATTGCTGCCACGGGTGAGGTAATATTCCGCCAGTTGCTCGTCATACTGCGCCAGTGCGTCTTTATCCAGCGGTTGATAGCTGTTTTCATGCACCAAAATGGAGGACGGTAAACGCGGCTTAAGATCCGGATTATCCGCAGGCCAGCCAAGGCACAGCCCAAACAGCGGCAGAACATGCTGCGGTAATTTCAGCAGTTTCGTCACCGCTTCAATATTATTGCGCAGGCCGCCGATATATACCCCGCCCAATCCCAGCGATTCCGCTGCGATTAATGCATTCTGCGCCATCATTGCCGTATCAACGACACCGAGCAACAGTTGTTCCGCCAGGCCGAGCTGAGCATCCGGACAGATCTGTAAATGGCGGTTAAAGTCGGCACAGAACACCCAGAACTCCGCCGCTTGCGCTACGTGTTTTTGCCCGCCGGTCAGCGTCACCAGTTCTTCACGTAACGCTTTGTCGGTAATGCGAATAATGCTACTGCACTGCAAAAAACTGGAACTGGACGTCGCACGGGCGCTGTTAATAATCGCCTCACGCTGCGCTTCGGAAATGGGTTCATCAGTGAAATGGCGAATGGAGCGATGGCCACAAATAAGTTCAATGGTTGGCGTCATTATCTTTTTCTCTTTCTGAACGTGAATATTGCGGTGGACGGTTCATCAGCTGTGGGGCAAGACGTTTTGCCACCTGAAGAATAACCACCACCGCAGCGGGAAGCATGAGCAAAACACCGAGAAAAATCATCAGAATCTGCACTTCTGGCCGAGAAAATGGCTCAGGCAGCGACAGGGAGTCGCTTACCGACAGCAGCTCCACCGCCAGCAACATCATTCCGATAAATTCCAGTATCAACACGCCTTTAGGCAATTTACCGATCGCGCGCATACGCTTCCCTCTGCAAAGTGAGCCTTCAGTCTAAAACTTTTCACTGTATTGTGTTTAACAGTTATAGCTTTTAGCAATTAATGCAACAGGTTAAACCTACTTTCAGCGAATACATTTTAGCGTGATCATTACAGGCATAAATCTATGAGGAGAGAAATAATGCAAACCGTTATTTTTGGTCGTCCGGGTTGCCCTTACTGTGTGCGTGCAAAAGATCTGGCTGAGAAATTGAGCAATGAACGCGATGATTTTCAGTATCAGTATGTAGATATTCGTGCGGAAGGGATCACTAAAGAAGATCTACAACAAAAGGCAGGTAAACCCGTAGAAACCGTGCCGCAGATTTTTGTCGATCAGCAACATATCGGCGGCTATACCGATTTTGCTGCATGGGTGAAAGAAAATCTGGACGCCTGATCGTCTGACAAGCCCTCGCGTTGAGGGCTTTACTGATTTTTTCTGTGCTGTGGTTTAAACAAACTACTGATAAATAAGAAACACAGTGCCCCCAGCGCACACCAGAACACCGCACTTAATAACCATGCCAGCTCTTGCCAGAATGAGCGCGTCGGTGAAAAAAACAGCCGCATAATGAGCATCGAACAGGGTGCCGCCAGCATTGCGCCAAACAGAGGTTTCAGGACTTCTCTACGCTGTGAAAAGAAGCTGGCGACTGCTCCAGGAAGAATGAAAAATAGCAAGCCGATTTCAGGATGCCCGGCAGCCCGAAAAGCGCCTTTCATGTGCGTCGCCAGAAAAAGGCACACCACAATGAAGAGGACAAAACAGCAGATTGCCCCCGCCCAACGTTGTTTATGTTTCACTCGTTCCTCCTGACACTGCGTCTATCGAACACATTTTTCGCCAGTGTGGCGTTCAGTAAGATAAAGCCGCTTCGCATTCCATGCTAATATAGGCCAACGCAATTCATATAGCCGTTGATACCTAATGTGATTACACTAGTAAAATATATTGTTACTTTACTATCGTTTAGGTGCGCTGAATGAATCTGCGCCCTGAATTCTGGTAAAAAACATTATCGTAAATTACCATTTCTTTCAACAGCTTACTAGTAAACAAGAAGTTAGCCTCCGTGAATATAAACGTCGCCGAATTGTTAAATGGGAATTACATTCTGTTATTATTTGTGGTCCTCGCGCTTGGGCTATGTCTCGGAAAGTTACGACTTGGTTCGATCCAACTGGGTAATTCCATTGGCGTTTTAGTCGTATCGCTGTTATTAGGCCAACAACATTTCAGCATTAACACCGATGCGCTTAATCTTGGCTTTATGCTGTTTATTTTCTGTGTTGGGGTTGAAGCCGGACCGAACTTTTTTTCCATTTTTTTTCGCGATGGGAAAAATTACCTAATGTTAGCACTGGTGATGGTTGGCAGTGCGCTGGTGATCGCCTTAGGGTTAGGTAAGCTGTTTGGCTGGGATATTGGCCTGACGGCCGGTATGTTAGCAGGCTCTATGACGTCGACACCGGTTCTGGTCGGTGCTGGCGATACACTGCGTCATTCCGGCATGGAAAGCAGGCAGCTCTCACTGGCACTGGATAATCTGAGCCTCGGGTATGCCTTAACCTATTTAATCGGTCTGGTGAGTTTGATTGTTGGTGCGCGTTACTTGCCGAAATTGCAGCATCAGGACTTACAGACCAGCGCCCAGCAAATCGCCCGCGAACGTGGCCTGGACACTGATGCCAACCGTAAGGTTTATTTACCGGTGATCCGCGCCTATCGCGTCGGCCCGGAACTGGTGGCCTGGACCGACGGCAAAAATCTGCGTGAACTGGGTATTTATCGACAAACCGGCTGCTACATTGAACGTATTCGACGTAACGGGATTCTGGCAAATCCAGACGGTGATGCCGTGCTACAAATGGGCGATGAAATAGCGTTGGTAGGCTATCCCGACGCCCATGCCCGACTCGATCCCAGCTTCCGTAACGGTAAAGAAGTTTTCGATCGTGACCTTCTCGACATGCGTATCGTCACTGAAGAAGTGGTCGTTAAAAACCATAACGCTGTAGGTAAACGTCTCGCACAACTGAAGTTGACCGATCACGGTTGCTTCCTTAACCGCGTCATTCGTAGCCAGATTGAGATGCCGATAGATGACAACGTCGTGCTTAACAAAGGTGACGTTTTACAAGTCAGCGGCGATGCCCGCCGCGTAAAAACCATCGCCGATCGCATCGGCTTTATCTCGATTCACAGCCAGGTCACTGACCTGCTGGCATTTTGCGCCTTCTTTGTTATTGGGCTGATGATCGGGATGATCACCTTCCAGTTCAGCACATTCAGTTTCGGCATGGGGAACGCTGCCGGGTTGTTATTCGCCGGAATTATGCTGGGCTTTATGCGTGCTAACCACCCGACCTTCGGTTACATTCCGCAGGGTGCATTAAGCATGGTGAAAGAGTTCGGCTTGATGGTGTTTATGGCAGGCGTTGGTCTGAGCGCCGGTAGCGGTATTAATAACGGCCTGGGCGCGATTGGCGGTCAGATGTTGATTGCCGGATTGATTGTCAGTCTGGTGCCCGTGGTTATCTGTTTCTTGTTCGGTGCTTATGTATTGCGAATGAACCGCGCGCTGTTGTTCGGCGCAATGATGGGCGCACGTACCTGCGCGCCGGCAATGGAGATCATCAGTGATACAGCTCGCAGTAACATCCCGGCGCTGGGCTATGCGGGCACCTATGCAATCGCCAACGTCCTGCTGACGCTGGCAGGGACAATCATCGTCATGGTATGGCCAGGATTAGGATAAAACTGAAGTTGCCCTGAAAATGAAATTTTTTTGCACAACCGCAGAACTTTTCCGCAGGGCATCAGTCTTAATTAGTGCCACTGCTTTTCTTTGATGTCCCCATTTTGTGGAGCCCATCAACCCCGCCATTTCGGTTCAAGGTTGATGGGTTTTTTGTTATCTAAAATTTATCTACTACCCTGCAACCCTCTCAACCATCCTCAAAATCTCCTCGCGCGATAGCGGCTTACGGTCGGTGACAAAATGCAGCGTCATCCCCTCAATAAACGCATCAAGCGCGCGGGCGGTTCCGGGTTCAAACCATTGTTCGAGCGTTTGCTGACTGCGCTGCATCCAGTTTTGCATTACCGTTTTTAATAGCGGTTTTCGGCTAGCCAGCGCGTAGAGCTGGTACATCAGCTCCATGTTATCCGGCGTTGCAACCTGTGAGCTGTAGATCATATCGGTGATAGCCTGGCATGCGCCTTGAGCATCACTAACATCGCTAAAAAATGCCTGATATTGCCGGGACATAATCTCAGTAAAACTGCTGAACGCCTCCAGCAACAACTCATCAATTCCTGAAAAATAGTAGGTCATCGATCCCAACGGTACCCCGGCAAGGGTAGCAATTTTGCGGTGCGTAACAGCATGTATTCCGTAAAGTTTCACCGCCTCCAGCGTGGCCTGGATAATTTTTTCTCGCCGTTGCGGATCGTTAGCGCGACGCATGTCATTTCCTCTGTCTGCAATTGTGTACAAATGTACACAACCTTGCTAATGTTGTCTTCCCTCTTCTTATTTTGACGTGATCTATGACCGTAAATTCTTCACGTAATGCATTGAAACGCCGAACCTGGGCGCTGTTTATGTTCTTCTTTTTGCCAGGCCTGTTAATGGCGTCCTGGGCAACCCGTACGCCTGCTATCCGCGATATTCTCTCTGTCTCGATCGCTGAAATGGGCGGTGTTCTCTTTGGTCTGTCGATCGGTTCGATGAGCGGTATTCTCTGCTCGGCGTGGTTAGTGAAACGCTTTGGGACACGTAATGTCATCCTGGTCACGATGTCCTGCGCATTGATCGGGATGATGATATTAAGTCTGGCACTCTGGCTGACATCGCCCCTGCTCTTTGCCGTTGGTCTCGGCGTCTTTGGGGCAAGTTTTGGTTCTGCGGAAGTGGCGATAAACGTTGAAGGTGCCGCCGTTGAGCGAGAAATGAATAAAACGGTTTTGCCGATGATGCACGGTTTTTATAGCCTGGGCACGCTGGCAGGCGCTGGTGTCGGGATGGCACTGACGGCCTTTGGCGTTCCGGCAACGGTGCACATTTTATTGGCGGCGCTGGTAGGTATCGCGCCTATTTATATCGCCATTCAGGCAATCCCTGACGGTACGGGCAAAAATGCTGCCGATGGCACCCAGCATGGCGAAAAAGGCGTACCTTTTTATCGCGATATCCAGTTGCTGCTGATTGGTGTTGTGGTGCTGGCGATGGCCTTTGCCGAAGGTTCTGCCAACGACTGGTTACCCTTATTAATGGTTGACGGTCACGGTTTTAGCCCCACTTCCGGCTCGCTGATTTATGCCGGTTTTACCCTGGGGATGACCGTTGGACGCTTCACTGGCGGTTGGTTCATCGACCGTTACAGTCGCGTTGCCGTGGTTCGGGCCAGTGCGCTAATGGGGGCGTTGGGTATTGGGCTGATTATTTTTGTCGATAGCGCCTGGGTCGCTGGGGTGTCTGTTGTACTCTGGGGAATGGGTGCCTCGCTGGGCTTCCCGCTGACCATTTCTGCCGCCAGCGATACCGGCCCCGATGCACCAACCCGCGTCAGTGTGGTAGCAACGACCGGTTATCTGGCTTTCCTCGTCGGGCCGCCGCTGCTGGGCTATCTCGGCGAACATTATGGATTACGTAGTGCAATGCTGGTTGTACTGGCGCTGGTTATTCTCGCGGCTATTGTCGCGAAAGCCGTCGCCAAACCCGATACCAAAACGCAGACGGCGATGGAGAATAGTTGATGAGCATTAAATTAATTGCGGTAGACATGGATGGTACTTTCTTAAGCGATCAAAAAACCTATAACCGTGAGCGGTTTATGGCTCAGTATCAGCAAATGAAAGCACAAGGCATTCGCTTTGTGGTCGCCAGCGGGAATCAATATTATCAGTTGATCTCTTTCTTCCCTGAAATTGCTAATGAAATTGCCTTTGTGGCTGAAAACGGCGGCTGGGTAGTGAGTGAAGGCAAAGATGTTTTTAATGGCGAGCTGTCGAAGGATGCCTTTACTACTGTCGTGGAACATTTGCTGACGCGCCCGGAAGTGGAAATTATTGCCTGCGGAAAAAATAGCGCTTATACACTCAAAAAATATGACGATGCCATGAAAACGGTGGCGGAAATGTATTATCACCGTCTGGAATACGTCGATAACTTTGACAACTTAGAAGATATTTTCTTTAAGTTTGGCCTGAATCTTTCCGATGAACTGATTCCACAAGTACAAAAAGCATTACATGAGGCCATCGGCGATATTATGGTGCCGGTCCACACCGGCAACGGCAGTATCGATCTGATTATCCCCGGCGTACATAAAGCCAATGGCCTTCGCCAACTGCAGAAATTATGGGGAATAGACGACAGCGAAGTGGTGGTCTTTGGCGATGGCGGTAACGATATTGAGATGCTGCGTCAGGCAGGCTTTAGTTTTGCAATGGAAAATGCCGGCAGCGCGGTCGTCGCAGCGGCAAAATACCGGGCAGGCTCCAATAACCGTGAAGGCGTACTGGATGTGATCGATAAAGTGCTTAAACACGAAGCGCCATTTGACCAATAAAAACGGCAGCACGCCCGGCAACACAATACCTGAATGAAGGCTGCATAATTCGCGGAAATTAACCCGCTGCATTATTTCAGGCGAAATGATTATGAAAAATTGTCTACTGTTGGGCGCGCTTTTAATGGGCTTTACTGGTGTGGCGATGGCGCAAAGTGTCACCGTCGATGTGCCGAGTGGATACAAAGTGGTTGTGGTTCCTGATTCAGTCAGCGTTCCACAAGCGGTCAGCGTCGCGACTGTGCCGCAAACCGTCTATGTGGCTCCTGCGCCAGCTCCGGCTTACCGCCCGCATCCTTATGCTCGCCATCTTGCCAGCGTAGGTGAAGGGATGGTTATCGAACACCAGATTGACGACCATCACCATTAATTCGAGAATGCCTGATCGCACAAAGCAGTCAGGCATTTTTTTACCCTTCGTGAGAATTTCCCATCTGTTTATCTTTTAAAAAGATAACCATCAGCGACAGCCACAAAATTCCGTTGACAAGGTTGAAGAGATTAAACTGTCCGTTGCCCCCGTTCAGCCAGGCATGTTTGCTGATTTCAATACCAACGGTAAAGATCAGCATTTGCAGCATTCCCATCGCCGCAGAAACCGTACCTTTACTCATATCGCTGGCAAACAGGGTTAATCGCACCAGTCCCGCATTCGCCAGACCAATACCGAAAGCATAAATACTTAACCCGGCAGTCATCCATAAATACGCGTGCGATGAGATAACCGTTGCCGCAGCAGCGACCAACAGACCAATCATAATCGGCCAGCCGCCCATAATTATCAGCGAACGTACGGTGCGGCGCGAGGTCAGACGCGCTAACAGCAAGTTACCCGCAATTAACGCCCCGAAAATAGGCATTTGCAGCAAGCCATATTCATAGCTGCTCAACTGCTCGCCGGTAATGATGATAATCGGCGACTGGGCGATCCACGCCAGCAATGGCAGGCTAACGAATCCCAGCGCCA
>OGMJ01000907.1_pt1 | contig 14738 bp, 13 predicted proteins | sample 1573181 | NCBI WGS metagenome assembly OGMJ01 (sample SAMEA2582004, study PRJEB24529) | metagenome | biome: Human gut stool | place: China | collected 2011
TCTTTCCCTACACGACGCTCTTCCGATCTTCAAAAGTTTTAAAGAAAATAATATTATTGTTAAGCCTAAATTAGAACGAATAGTATTTAAACTATCATAACCAAATCCAACTAAATATATTAATAGCGATGTATATATAGGTTTTTCATTTTTGAATATTTTTTTGAACAGATAAATATTAAAAATTAATATAATCGCCATAAAAATTTCATATCTATAATTAGCCATTTCTAATATATATATATATATTTTTTCAGAAAATACTCCTATATTTTTATATTCTTTTGTTTGGTTTATCATTTCTCTATAATTTAAATTATCAAAAGTTATTCTATTGTTAAAACCCACTAAAAAATAAATCAAAATTGTTACATTAAAAATATTTTTCTTTATTGTTTTTTTATAAATAATCTCTCCTACTGAAAAAAATAATGTAATTATTATTAACAAATTATATAATAATTGCTGTATTAACAATATTATCATTTTTCCTCCAAGATTTTATCTATAAAATTCATTTTTTATCAACTTTAAAGATTCCGAAATATATTTTGATTTTTTTATTATTCCTAATTTATCTGTAACCATACTTTCATTATGAATTATTTCAATATCTGATTCATAATATATTTTCTTATCTTTATTTCTAATTAATTCTGCTATATAAGATTCTTCACTATACATTAATGCCCCATATTTTTTATTAGATAGAATATCCATTATTTCTTTCTTTAAAATAAAATAACAACCTTTTGCTGAATAAATATACTGACTTTCTTCTTTTTTGTTTCTCAATTTATTACCTTTAATTTTACATAGCTGTTCATATATTTTTGCTAACATTGGATAACTGTATATAAATATTAATCTATTTATTTTATGTATCGAAAGCCTATCTTTATATTCAGGATTATCATAAGATAAGTTTTTTGAATTGTAAACTGATGGGGCTACACACCAAATATCATCTTTATAAGATTTTTCCAACAACTTTTTATAAAATTCATTATTTCTAAATTCTATATCGGTATTACTTATACTATACCATTCAAATTTTTGATTTTCATTTTCTTTATTATACATTTCAAAACCATAAATACATCCATTTAAATATCCTAAATTCTGGTTTGGATCATAAACTTTTATATTTAAAGATAAACTATTTATTTCTTTCATAAACTTTTTATATTTTTCTTTATTTTTTTTATTAACAACTATTACTATTTGAAGTTCATTAATTACTATTTGATTTTTTAAATCTTTAATATGGTCTAAAACTTCGTCTTCATTGCTATATAGTATAACTATATGCATTATTTTTTTCACCTTTTAGTTCCTCCTAATATAATACTTCAATTTGATTTTCATCTAAGTAATTTATCAATACTGCTTTTTGCTTACCATAATAAACAAACATACTTCCTGCTGCTACAGCATCTGCCTTTCCATCTTTCAGAGCCAATTTTAAATCATTTATATCTTTAGCACCACCACAGGCTATTACTGGGATAGAAACACTCCCTGAAACTTTTTTTATTAAATCTAAATCAAATCCACTCATTGTTCCATCTTTTGAAATAGAGTTTAATAAAATTTCCCCTGCTCCATATTCTTCTGCCATTTTTGCTAATTCTATTGGATTTCTTTTTATTTTTTCTGTTCCTGATTTTATATAGCAATTTCTTCTTCCTAAAAATTCAGTTTTAACATCAATTGAAACAACTATACTTTGACTTCCTGCAAATTTAGATGCTTCTCTTATTAATTCTGGATTTTTTATAAATTCTGTATTTATAATTACTTTTTCATAACCTATGTAAAATAATCGTTTTATCTCTTCAATCGTAGTTATTCCACCACCATAACTAAGAGGTACAAATGCTTCACTCGCAATATCTTCTAAATATTCAAAATCTGGACCTCTATTTTCTAAAGTGGCTCTTATATCTAAAATACAAAGTTCATCAACACCTTTATCATTAAATATTTTTACAGCATTTATAGGATCGCCTAAATATCTTGCTTTTGAAAAATTTATTGTTTTTACAAGTCCTTTATCTTCAATCAATAAAGTAGGAATAATTCTAGGTCTAGTATTCATTAATTTACCTCCCTAACAAAATTCTCTAGCAACTTCATTCCAAATTTATGGCTTTTTTCTGGATGAAATTGAACGCCATAAATATTATCTTTTTTTACTGCTGACGAAAATTTATACTCATATTCACAACTCATTAACTCATATTTTTTATCCTCGCAAACAGCATGATAAGAATGGACAAAGTAATATCTCTGTTCTTCTATAATTCCTTTAAAAATAGGATCATCTTTAATTGTGATATCTGAAATATCCCATCCCATATGAGGAATTTTTAATTTATTATCATTAAACTTAAATTTTTTAGTTTCAAAAGGTATCAGATTTAACCCATCCTTTGTACCCTCTTCACTTTTTTTACCAAGCATCTGCATACCTAAACAAATTCCTAAAATAGGTTTCTTCTTAACTAAAGCATGGTTTATAACTAACTCTTTAAGCCCACTTTTTTCTAACATTTCCATTCCATAATCAAAGGCTCCTACACCAGGTAAAATTAATTTATCTGCATTTTCAATTTCAATTTTTGAATTACTGGCAATAACATTCGTACCAATTTTTTTTAACATATTTAATATCGAACCAACATTTCCTACACCATAATCTATTACTACTATTTTTTTATTCATAAAAACTCCTTATCTAAAGTTTCTTTTTTCTAAACCTAATTTTTTAGATATTTTTACAGCTAAATTAATCAATCCATCTACAGATTTATAATCTTTATATGTTTTATTTTCTTGATTCATTAAATTAATAAACTCATCTTTTGTTAATCCTAATTTTTTTGCAATATATTCCAAATCTTGTAAAGCTAATTTCTCATCGTAAGGAGGTTGACTTAATTTTTCTAAAGCTTCGTCTCTTGTCATTTGACCTGTTAAGACTAAACTTGAAAAATGAGCTCTTCTTTTGTCGTATCCAAACTTTTTTATTAACCAATACCCCTCATAAAATCTAGTAAAAACACTTTCAAAATGTTTATTTGCATATCTTTGCCAACCAAATCTTTTCTCTAAATATGATATAACTTCTTCTTTTTTATAAGGAATTAAATCTAAAGGCTTTATAACTTTCATTCCTTTTATATATTTATAATAAATATGGGCTTTAAACATGCTACATAAAGGTAATGTTTTTAAGGGTTTTGCTCCAAACTTCTTATGTATATCTTTGATCATAACTAAATCATTTTGATAAACCCATTCTAATGGTTCTCTTACACATTCTGTTGAATAATTTCCACCAGTTAAAACATATTTTATATTGTTTTTTACAGCATGATTATATAAGGCTGCAAAAATAACATGATCTTGTGGTAAATCTTGATATGGAACTTGAGATTTAAAAAATGCCAATTGTAAATCTTTCATTTCATTCCAATTTACAATTTCTGTATATAAATCAAGATTTAGTCCTTTTACTATTTTTTCTATATTTTGAACTGCAACATTTAAGTTCCAGCCAGTATCAACAGCAAATACTAAAGGTCTTAATTTTAAAACTTCTACAGCATAGCATAATAAATATGAGCTATCAACTCCTCCACTTAACCCTATTATACAGTCATATTCTTTTCCTTTTCCCTCTTCCTTAATTTTTAAAACAATTTCATCCAATTGTTTTTTTCCTATTTCATCTGGATGCCAATTTGGTAATACATTCTCATAATAATTTTTACAATGATCACATTGCCCTTTCTCGTCAAATTTTATAACTGAATCTGTTGTATCCATAACACAATTTGTGCATATTTGATATTCTCTAGTCATTTCATCTCCTTCTATATTTCTTTTCTCCATACTACTCTATTTATATAATCTGTATAAGATAATATTATTCTTAATACTTTATCTGATACATTTGGCATAGAGTAATCTGACACTTTTCTTAATGTTGTTGCTTCTTGAGTTTCTAGTACTGCTAATCCCTGCATTATTCTTTCTTTTTGAAGTCCTACCATCATTACTGATGCTTCTTCCATAGCCTCTGGTCTTTCATGAGCTTCTCTAATGTTTAGAGCTGGGAATCCTAATATTGACGACTCCTCACTTATTGTTCCTGAATCACTTAATACTGCTTTTGCTTCTTTTTGAAGCTTTACATAATCATTGAATCCCAATGGTTTCATTAAATTTACTAACGGATTAAATTTTATACCTAACTCTTCTATTCTTTTTCTTGTTCTTGGATGAGTTGAAACTATTATAGGCATTTCATATTTTTCTGCCACTGCATTTAAGCTTTCTACTAAATTTAAAAAGTTTCTATCAGAACCAACATTTTCCTCTCTATGAGCTGACACAACAAAGTATTTTCCAGCTTCTAATTCCAATTTTTTTAAGATATCTGAAGCCTCTATATCCTTTAATTTCATATTTATAACTTCAAACATTGGACTTCCTGTTTTTATTATTCTATCCGCAGGTAACCCCTCTCTTAAAAGATATTCTCTAGCTATATCACTGTATGTTAAGTTTATATCTGCCGTATGGTCAACTATTTTTCTATTTGTTTCCTCTGGAACTCTTTGATCAAAACATCTATTTCCAGCTTCCATATGAAAAATAGGTACTTTTTTCTTTTTAGCAACAATAGCTGCTAAACATGAATTTGTGTCTCCTAGTACTAAAAATGCATCTGGTTTAACTTCATCTAATAACGAATCCATCTTTATTAAAATATTTCCTATTGTTTCACTTGGTTTTCCAGTTGCTGTTTCTAAAAAATAATCTGGTTTTCTCATATTAAAATCTTTAAAAAAAACTTCATTTAATTCATAATCATAGTTTTGTCCTGTATGAACTATAATGTGATCTATCGCTTCTGATTTTTCTAATTTATCTATTACTGCTGCTAGTCTTATGATTTCAGGTCTTGTTCCTACAACAGTCATTACCTTTAACTTTTTCATAATCTCTCCTAAACTTCTAAATAGTATGTATCTGGATTTTCTTTATCAAATTGCTCATTAGCCCAAAGAACTAAAACCATATCTTCATTTCCAGTATTTGTAATATTATGTGTATATCCTGTTGGTATATCTACAACTTCTAATTTTTTATCTGATACTGGATATTCTATTATTTCATCACTAAATATATGACGGAATCTAATTACTGCTTCTCCTTTTATTACTAAAAACTTCTCATTTTTAGTGTTATGGTAATGATTTCCTCTAGTCACTCCGGGTTTTGAAGTTGATATAGAAAATTGTCCACTATCTACTGTTTTAAGTATTTCAACAAAACTACCTCTTACATCACTATGTTCCAATAATTCGTATGAAAATCTGTCTTTTGGTAGATACGATAGATATGTTGCATATAATGCTCTTTCAAAACCTATTCCTACATGTGGAATTGTTAGATTTTTTCTATTATTCTTAAAAAACTCTAATAGATCTTGAACTTCTCCTAAAGTTCTATGATATGTTTTTTCTACCATATAATATAACTTATTTTCCTTTTCTACTTCGTTTAAATGTGAAACTATTGAATTTATAACATCATCAATATATACAAATTCTATTAAAGTGTTTCTATTATTTACCTGTAATTCTATATCATTTGCAGTATTATAACACCAAGTTGCAACAACTGAGTTATAATTAGGTCTACACCATTTTCCAAATACATTTTGTAACCTATAGATATATACGTTAGCACTGTTTCTTTCTGAATATTCTTTTAATAGATTTTCTCCAGCTAATTTACTTTTTCCATAGTCATTATCTTTGTCTGCATGGATTGAAGATGTTATAAGAACTGGAGTATTTAAATTGTTTTTTTCTAATATCGATACTAAATTCCCAACTAAATCACTATTACCTTTATAAAATTCTTCAGGATTTTCTGGTCTATTTATTCCAGCTAAATGAAATATAAAGTCAGCTGATTTTATATTTTTTTCTAATTCCTCTATACTGTTCTCTATATCAAATGTTAAAATTTCTATATTTTCAGTTCTATTCAGTCTTTCTATAAGATTTTTTCCAATAAATCCCTTTGATCCTGTAATTAGTATTTTTTTCATACTATTTCACTCCAAACTCTTTTAAATCATCTTGAATCTCAGGTAAATTTATAAGCAAAGCTTTCATCTCTTCAACATTTAATCTACCTGTATTATGAGAATTGTATTCATCTGCTTCTGTTATTACTTCTTGACCATCCTCAAAGAATTTTGAATAGTTAAGATCTCTATCATCAGCTGCTATTCTGAAATAATTTCCCATATCTTCAGATCTAACTCTCTCTTCTTTCGTCATAAGTACTTCATATAATTTTTCTCCATGTCTAGTTCCTATAACTTTCATTTCATGTTCTGGATAACCCACTAACTCTCTTACAGCTTCTGCTAAAACTTGAACTGTTGCCGCTGGTGATTTTTGTATAAATAAATCTCCATTTTTTCCATGCTCAAAAGCAAATAGTACTAAATCAACAGCTTCATCTAGATTCATCATAAATCTTGTCATATTAGGATCTGTTAATGTCATCGGCTTATTATCTCTTATTTGATCTAAAAATAATGGAATTACTGATCCTCTTGAAGCCATTACATTTCCATATCTTGTTACACATATTGTTGTTTCGTGTTCTCCAAGATTTCTTCCTTTAGCTATGGCTACTTTTTCCATAACTGCCTTTGTCATTCCCATAGCGTTAATTGGATAGGCTGCTTTATCAGTACTTAAACAAATTACCTTTTTTACACCATTAGCTATTGCTGCATTTAAAACATTTTCCGTTCCCATGATATTAGTTTGAACAGCTTGCATTGGATAGAATTCACAAGATGGAACTTGCTTTAAGGCAGCTGCGTGGAAAACATAATCTACTCCTCTTAATGCATCATGAATAGAGTTATAATCTCTTACATCTCCTATAACAAACTTTAGTTTAGGATTATTATAGTGCTTTCTCATATCGTCTTGTTTTTTCTCATCTCTTGAAAATATTCTTATCTCTTTTATCTCAGTATTTAAAAAACCTTTTAATACTGTATTTCCAAACGATCCTGTTCCACCTGTTATTAGTAGAGTTTTTCCTTTAAACATAACTTTTCATCCCCTATTTTTTAATTTGTCTCATTATAGTCTCGTAAGCTTTGTCTACTCCAAGCTCATTTTCATAATACTGTCTTCCATTTTTTCCTAATTCTATTTTTAAGTCATTATTATTTTTTAGTTTTAAAAGTTGACTATACAACTCATCGATTTCTTCTGCCAATGCAAACAATCCACCTTTCACTTCATTTTGCAAAAAATTTCCGTAATCAGCTGCTGCACAAGAATCTAACGAAGCTAAAATTGGTAGTTCTAACTTAAAATAATCCGTTGTTTTTGATGGAAAATTAGGAACTGTAAACCTTTCATCTAAACTTACTAAGCCTAAATCACAAGAAGCAGTTACTAACTCATAATCTTCTCTTGGAATATAATCTAAAAATTTTACATTGCTTATCTTTTCATTTTTCACTTTATTTTCTAATAGATTTCTCTCTGTACCTTTACCAATAAATAAAAACTTTATAGTTTTATCAATTAAAGATTTTTTCGCAAGTTCCAATATATTTTCTAATTTTTGAGGCTTACCCATATTTCCACCAAAAATACAAATAAAATCTTGCTCATCGTATCCATATTTTTCTCTAATTAATTTTTTGTTAAATATAGGTTTATCTTTTATTTGAGCCCAATTTTTTAAAACAAAGTATTTATTCAATTTAATACTTTTATCTCTTATTTTCATATATTCTAAATTACCTTTGGACATACATCCAATATAATCAAAAGAATCATACATCCTTTGTTCCTGGTACTCAAAAAAACTTAGTAATATTTTATTATTTAATAAATTTATATCTTTTGCATTTTGAGGAAATATATCCCATAGATGTAAACAAGATTTGCATTTATAATAACTTTTTAAATTATTTATTAGCTGAGCATTTGAAATAAATGGTGTATGAGTATATATCAAATCAAATTTTTCATGTTTGAAATACTTTTTTATAGCTTTTTCTAAATTTTTAGGCATTGTTAAAGCCGTTATTCCTTTTTCAATCTTTCCTGGTGAATCAAAATAATTACCTGTTCTTACTCTTAAAACTGGATAACCATTCTCAATTTTTAGCTTTGTATCTCTATTATATTTTTTTTCTAGTAGTGTTACTACTTTAACACTATGTCCTTGTCTATAAAACTCATCACTTATGTCTTTTGTCAAAGTTGAGTCTGTTGGATTCTCTGAGTGTCTTAAAAATAAAAATAATATATTCATCACTTTTCACCAAACTTGTATATCATTATTTTTATTTGATTATCCATACTCTCTTTAGGAATATATGATATTTTTTCGTAATCATTTTCTTGCTTAAAAGCTAAAGTTCCATAAAGACGAACCATTATATTTGGTTTTACTTTACATAACAACTTAAAAATAATCCTTGGAAATTTAATATTTATTTTTTTCTTTCCTAACCCTTTTTCAATAGACTCCACTATCTCTTTTATGGAAACTGGGCTCCCTTCTGTTCCTAAGTATATTCCATCAGCTTTATTTTTTATTATTAAATGAGTCATATATAAAAGATTTTCCGTACTTATAATACTTCTTTTGTTATTATCATAATTAAAAGGCATTATTGGTAAAATGTTTATAAGCTTCATTAAACTTAACATATTCCCCTTTACTCCCTCTCCATAAACCATTGGTGGTCTTATCGTAGCAACTTTAAACTTTTCATCTTGTAAAAAGTTTAAAATCTTTTCAGCTTCATATTTACTAGCTCCATATGGATCATTTGGATTGCATGGTGAATTCTCTGTTAGAAGAAAATCATGATTATTTAACTCTCCATCAAATCCATAAACTTTTACTGTTGAATAAAATACAAAATGCTTTACACCTTTTTCTTTAGCTGCTATTGCTAATCTTTTCGTAAGCTCTGTATTTACTTCAAAATACTTTTCTTCAGGAGCTCCTTTCATTTGATGAACTAAAGCAGCTAAGTGAAGTATTGTATCTACTCCTGTATAATTTAAATCCTCTGGTTTATTTTCAATTAAACATACTGGAACTATATTATATTCATTTTCATATTTTTTTATAAAATTACTTCCTATAAATCCACTAGCACCTGTTATCATAAGAGTCTTTTTCTTCATTAATATTCAACTCCTATCTTCTTTATCATCTTATCTTTTTCAGCTAAAAGTGTTTTATCTTTAACAATATCCTCATTTTTTACCTTATTTACTATTTTAAGAAGTGTTGCTATTATTAACCAAATATCATAGAAAAAATTTTGATGTTTTATATAGTAAAGATTTAACTCTATTTTATAGGGCATTATCTCTTCTATATAAAACTTTTCAGGATCTTTCACTTGGTTCATTAAATACTCTTCATCAGAAAAAACTATACTTGCTGGTGATGATATTCCACTTCTTACAGAAAATATCTCTTTTTGTCTGTCATCGTAATATTTTAAACGTCTTGGAAGCTCTGGTCTTGGACCTATAAAACTCATGTCTCCCTTTAAAATATTCCAAAATTGAGGAAGTTCATCCAACTTTGTTTTTCTCATAAACTTTCCAATTGGTGTAATCTCACTAGAACTACCTTTTATCTGTACTGTATTTTTTTCTCTTAATTCATTACTAACCATACTACGAAACTTATAGATATCAAACTCTCTCATTCCCTTAGTAAGTCTCTTTTGAGAAAATAGTACTGGTCCTGGTGATGTGATTTTTACTATTATTGCAACTACTAGCATTACAGGAAAAAAAACTATTAATCCTATAAAGGATGCAACTATATCAAATAACCTTTTCATCTCATATTCCTTTCTACTATTATATTCTATAACTATATAACCTTTTTCTCTTGTGGAGGTTCTTTATATGTCACAACAAATTTTTTCATTAACTCTTTTAATTCATTCTGCTTAGGATTTTTTATAGCTTTAGTTAATACTTCCAAATGCTCATCTAAATTCACATCTGTTTCATCTATATGAGTTATAAATATCTTGTTATTCTCTGTTTTTTGTGCCGCATTTACATCATAAAGAAGCTCCTCATAAAGCTTTTCTCCAGGACGCAGTCCAACTATTTCTATATCAACATTAGCATTTGATAACTTTATCATAGTTTTAGCAAGGTCTATTATCTTTACAGGCTCCCCCATATCTAATATAAACAGTTCTCCACCTTTTCCGAGAGCTCCAGCTTCTATTACAAGTTGAGCTGCTTCTGGAATAGTCATAAAATATCTTGTTATATCTGGATGTGTTAGTGTTAGATTTTTCCCCTCACTAATAAGTTTTTTAAATATTGGAATAACTGATCCGTTACTTCCAAGTACATTTCCAAAACGCACTGCCATAAATTTTGTTTTACCTTTTTTATTCATAGTTTCCACAACTATCTCACAAGCTCTTTTAGTAGCTCCCATAACATTAGTTGGATTTACAGCTTTATCTGTAGAGATAAGTACAAATCTATCTACTCCATATTTAATAGCCATCTCTGCAACCTTTTTAGTTCCAAAAATATTATTTTTTATAGCTTCCTCTGGATTATGCTCCATTAATGGTACATGCTTATGAGCTGCTGCATGGAATACTATATTAGGTTTATATCTATCAAATAAAAGCTCCACTTTATCCTGCTCACGAATATTACAAATCTCACTCTGTAAATCAAGATTTTTAAATGTTCTTTTTAGTTCTAGCTCTAAAAAATACAGATCATTTTCATTAACATCTATTGTTACTAGTTTTTTAGGATTATATTTAGCTATTTGACGAGCTAATTCACTTCCTATACTTCCAGCTCCACCTGTTACAAATACAGTTTTATTTTCTATTATCTCTTTTATATTATCTCCATTAACAAGTATCTGCTCTCTTCCTAAAAGGTCCTCTATACTCACATCACGTACTTGATTAGCTATATTCTCATCTTGTAATATCTCATCAAGTCCAGGTAATATTTTTACCTTTACATTGTTACAACACTTAGTTAAATCTATAATCTCTTTTATACGCTCTCTCTTTATAGTAGGGATAGCAATAACTACAGTTTCTATACTTAGCTCTTTTATAACTACTTCTAAATCATAGAAATCTCCGTAAACCTTTACACCGTTTATATATGTTCCACGCTTACGTCTATCATCATCTATAATAGCTGTAATATGATATGGATAATTTGGATTAGTTAGAGCATCACGTAATAGCGCAACTCCAGCTTCTCCTGCTCCGTATATAAGTGTATTTGGTTTTGGTTTACTTTTTCCAAGTACAACTCTATAAGATCTATTTAATCTAAAGAAAAACCTCCAAAGAAGTTGTAACATAACTACCAATACAAATCCCACTAATACAACTGTCCTTGAATATTGGTCTCTTGTAACTGCATAATATGCCAATGTTACCATTAACGCTATTAAGTTTGTAAAAGTTAGATTTAATACATCTAGTGAATTTGTATAACTCCAACTTTTCATAGAGTTTTTACGAAATAGATAAAAACACAAAAATGCTATTCCATATACAATGAAATAGCTGTTGTGTAAATTCTCTTCCCAGTTACTTTCAAACCTTACTAAAAGGCCTAGAAAGATACCAGCAATTACTGTTCCTAGGTCTATTATTAACTTAACTATATTTCTTCTATTAGAAAATAGCTCTGTTATCACATTCTCTCTAAACACCTTTATTCCCCCTAATTAGAATGCCTTTACACTTCCAATATATTCTCTTCTATAATCTCTTAACTCTATTCCAACCATTTTAGACAAAAGACCCTTAAGTTCATTTTGAATATTTAACAGTTCTTTATTTATTCTATATCTTTGTTCATCACTTGGTTCTTTCATATTTTTAGATAGTCTTATATTTTCTAAAAGTTGTATTTTTAAGCTATTCTCTTTATTCAAATTACTTAAGTATGTTTTTGATATCTCTATATATTGGTTTTCTCTTAAACCTATATCAGAACTCATACTAATATCTCCACTCTCTAAAACAGTAGCTTGTTTTTTACCAACAGTATAATTTTTTAAAATAGATTCATAAATTCTCTCTTTACCCTTTAAAGATTGTAGTTCTAAGTTTATATATCTATCCTCTCCATCTAAAAACTTCTTTTCTAAAGATACATTTGAAACTATATTATTAGATTTTATATAGTTTGAAACATCTCTAAAAGCTATACCTCTTATTTTATTCAGTTCTACACCTAAGTTATTGTACTCATAAAACATCTCTTTTGTTTCTGCATTTTTCTTTCTTAAATCTATCTCTAAATTTATAGATGTCATCAGATTATTTAAAGCTCTTAATATCTCTCTATAATTTGAATACTCCTTTAAATAATCAAAATCTCCGTTGGAATTTTTTAAAAAATGATTTACATAAAAATTTGGAAACTCTTTTATTAAATCCTCTTTTATTTTTTTCTCCTCTTCAAGATTTTGCAAATTCAAAGTTAATAAGTATTCTGTAGGAGTATAAAGGTAATTTTTCTCTCCATTTTTCAATCTATTTTCTGTATCATCAATACTCTTTATAGGAAAAACTGGTTTTATACTTATATTCTTTAGATTATCTACATTAACTCCAACTCTTTTCACTAAAAATTCTTTTATTAAAACTTCGTTTAAATCAAAAGGAGTTTTATCTGGATTTAATCCCTGCTTAATCTCTTTATGAGTAAATTGTAATGTTACCTCATCTTTAGAATAACCATTTAACCCTACGAAACAAAATATTGCTAATATCATTGCACTTTTATTAAATTTTTTAAAAGAGTCATAAAAACTCTTTATAAATGCCATCATAACTCCTAAAAATACTCCCATAACTACTCCTATCACTAAAATTAACTTAGCTTTTGAATTAGATACTATCTCTATTGGAGAAGTTAGTTTTATTATAGCTCCACTATTGATATAGTTCTCTTTTGCTTCTAAAATATTAGCTTGTTGAACTATGTCATTATAACTTTTAATAATATTTTTTAGTGAATCTATTATGTATTTTTTTTCAACCTCTGTTCCTATTTTTAAATTTTTACTTATATAGATTAGTTCATCTAATTGTTGTTGTAAAGCCATCAGCTCATTCTCTGTTTTTAAATAGTTATTCATCAGTTCTACATAGTATCTCTCTCTTTGGTTATCCCCCAACGTTACTTTAACACCTTTAGGGATTACTATATTTTCACCTTCAAATTTATAACTATTTAAAAGTTTTGTATAGTTATTAGCTTCCTCTTTTTTTACTTTAATACTGTTTTCAAGTCCTATTTTTCTATTTAAAAACTCACTTTGAAACTTTTCAGGATTTCTAACAATATTTGTAGCTAAAAGATAATTTTTTAAATCCTGTATTCTTATATTTTCTAAATTTTTAAGTTCTAACTGAATTTGTCTATAACCAAAACCATAAGAAGCATAATCAACTCTTGTATTCTCTCTTTCTCCTATTAAACTTTTTAGCGATTCTTTTCTTTCATTAAGTATTCTTAAATAATCTTCGTAGTTATAGTTTTCATCACTTAAAATAGAAGTATCAAAATACTTAAATCTATATCTTGATTCATTTAGTGCTCTATAATAATCATTTAATGATTTATAGTAATCATCTAACACTTTTTTGCTTTCTCCAATATCTCCAACTCTTAAATCAATTCTATAACTAGTTGGAACATAATCTAAAGTTCCACCACTTTTAGCTAAAAACTCTTTTTTTTCAGCTATATCCTTTGGGATAACTCCTGTTATCTTAAACTCTTTACGAAATTCATCTAAAGATATTCTATTTTTTTCTCTAATATCATTTTCTCTATAAACTTTTTCCAATACATTATTTACTAATAGATTATCCTCTTTATATCCCTCTATTACAGTAAAAATTGTAGAAACTTTTTTAGAACTATTTCTTTCATAAATAGCTCCTCCTAAAGATAGCAAAGTTACTAAAATTGTTGTTATAAAAATAGTTTTTTTCTCTTTTACAAGAATTTGTAATAACTCCATTAAATCTATCTCATCATCTTGCCTTATCTCAGTAGAAACTTGGTGTTTCATCTTCCCTCTCCTTTTCTCTTTTTTAAAATCTTATTAAAACATTTAATTTTTTAAATCATTTAATAAAATTTTAAAGGGATCTATCCCTTTAAAATTATTGTGCTGGTTTTTCCTCTGTTGCTGGAGTCTCTTCTATAACTACAGTTTCCTCTGCCACTGGTGTTTCAGCTACAACTTCTCCACTTGTTGTTTCTGTCACATCTGCTACTACAGATTCCTCTACAGCTTCTACAACTTCTGATGTTTTATCTTCAGTTACAATAATCTCTTCTGCCACTGGTGCTACTTCTTCTACCACTTGTTCTGCTACTACTGGAGTCACTGTTTCAGCTTTAGGTGCTTCCTCTTTCTGTCCACAAGCTGTAAACATAGCTATTAATGATAGTAATAATAATCCTTTTTTCATAAAAGTATCTCTCCCCTTTTGTAATTTTATTTTTTGCTACATTAGTATACCACATTTTTAACCTCTCTTTGTGTATTGCAAGTAGATTCTAAAATTAATTGCAAAAAAAATTAGAACATTACTC
>OGMJ01000910.1_pt1 | contig 14701 bp, 10 predicted proteins | sample 1573181 | NCBI WGS metagenome assembly OGMJ01 (sample SAMEA2582004, study PRJEB24529) | metagenome | biome: Human gut stool | place: China | collected 2011
AAGTGAGACATGGCGCCTACCGTCACCTTTGGGGAGGCGGCTCTTTCAATCGTGCTGCCAATTCGGAATACCAGACCCGTCTGCTGTTGAATGACTATGTGATGCAGCTGATGGAACAGGGCTGTAAGCTGGCTGATAATTGCATACGTACCTGGTTCTTTGTACAGAACGTGGATGTGAATTATGCCGGAGTGGTGAAGGCGCGTAATGAGGTGTTTGTTACCCAGGACTTGACGGAGAAGACTCATTATATTTCCAGTACCGGTATCGGTGGCCGTCATGCCGACCCCAAAGTGACGGTTCAGATGGATACTTATGCTGTAGATGGTTTGAAATCTGAACAAATTCACTACCTTTACGCACCGACACATCTGAATCCCACATACGAATACGGTGTGAGTTTCGAGCGAGGTACGTATGTGGATTATGGCGACCGTCGCCAGGTGTTTATTTCGGGTACTGCGAGCATCAATAATAAAGGTGAGGTGGTATGTCCCGGAGACATGCGCAAGCAGACGGAACGTATGTGGGAGAATGTGGAGGCTTTGTTGAAAGAGGCTGGCTGTACGTTTGATGATTTAGGACAGATGATTGTTTATCTGCGGGATGTTGCTGACTATACCGTGGTCAAAGGAATGTATGACGAGCGTTTTCCGGATACTCCGAGAGTGTTTGTATATGCTCCCGTATGTCGTCCGGGTTGGCTGATAGAGATGGAATGTATGGGAGTCAAGTCTTTAGAAAACAAGGAGTTTGCTCCATATTGATTTTTTACTTTTAATTGATAGCTCTTAATTGAAAAAGTTTCTCATAGCTGTTTATGGTTGTTTGCTGCTCTTACTTGCTGCAACTACGTTTGTAGAGCAGACATACAGTACGGATTTTGTAGAAAAGCATGTTTATCATACGATTTGGTTCTGTTGTTTGTGGGGAGCCCTTGCTGCGATGACTGTTGTTGTGCTTGTAAGACAGCGGTTGTGGCGGCGTCTCCCGACGTTGTTGTTGCATGGCTCCTTCCTCGTGATTTTGGCGGGAGCCATGACTACGTTTCTTTGTGGCCGAAAAGGATATGTGCATCTTACTGTCGGCAGTGAGGTGAACTGCTTTTTGGAACAAGACGGCAGGCAGGTTGTAGAGTTACCGTTCACCTTACGTCTGGACAGTTTCCGGATTGAGTACTATCCGGGTACGGATGCTCCTGCAGATTATATCAGCTATATTCACGGTGAGACGCCCGTCTCCATGAACCGTATTCTTTCACGGCAGGGGTTCCGCTTTTATCAGTCTTCCTTTGATGAGGATATGCAGGGGAGCTGGCTGACAGTGAATTATGACCCGTGGGGGATAGGGGTTACCTATAGTGGATACCTCTTGTTAGGTGTCTCCATGCTCTGGATGCTGGTCAGCCGGGGTGGAGAGTTCCGCAGGCTGCTGAGGCATCCGTTGTTGAAGAAGGGAGGAATGTTTGTTCTATTGTTGCTGTGTCTGGGAAGTGGGGTACATGCGCAGAAGAGAAGCCTTCCGGCACTGGCACGCAAGCAGGCGGATAGTCTCGCCCGTAAGCAGGTGATTTATAATGACCGTGTGGTTCCTTTCAATACCCTTGCGCGCGATTTTGTACTGAAACTGACGGGAAAACCGTCTTATGGAGGCATGACGCCGGAGCAGGTGATTGGTGGATGGCTTCTGCGTCCGGAAGTTTGGCAGAATGAGCCGATGATTTATATCAAAAACGAGGCACTCCGTCGCCTGCTTCATTTGGAGACACCCTATGCATGTCTGGCTGATTTGTTCGACGGTGAGAAGTATCGCTTGCAGAAGTTCTGGAAGGGGAAGCAAGACCATCATCAGAAAATGACTTCTCTGGAAAAGGCCATTGTAGAGGCGGATGAAAAGGTGGGACTGATTTTGATGCTCCAAAATGGTACATTGATTCGTCCTTTGCCGGAAGACGGGAGTGTGGAGCCTGTTTCCGATACTAAAATACAAGCCGAATTGCTGTATAACCGTATTCCTTTCAGTAAATTGCTGTTCATGTTCAACCTTACGGTGGGGATGCTGGCTTTCTTCCGTCTGCTGTATCGCGGCCTGCGTCGTTCGTCGGCATTGTCAGACTCTTCCGGTAGGATTGTAGCGCTCTCTTTCTCTTCGCGTTTGGCAGATACTTTTTTCCCGTTTTCTCTTTATGCGGCGTTTCTCTTTCAGCTCTTCGGGTATGGCCTGAGGTGGTACATCGGTGGGCGAATACCGTTGGGCAACGGATACGAAACGATGCAGTTCATGGCATTGTGTGCGCTGTTCCTGGCTTGTCTGTTTCGGCGGCGCTTCCCGTTTATGGTGCCTTTCGGCTTTTTGCTGTCCGGTTTTGCCTTGCTAGTGTCTTATTTGGGACAGATGAATCCCCAAATCACTCCCTTGATGCCCGTGCTCGTTTCTCCGTGGCTCAGTACGCATGTGTCGTTGATAATGATGTCTTATGCTTTGTTTGCCTTTATGATGCTGAACGGCATACTGGCATTGTGTCTTCGCCGTTCAGCCCGGATGTTGATGCTGCTCAGCCGATTGCTGCTTTATCCCGCCGTTTTCTTTTTGGGAGCCGGTATTTTTCTGGGTGCGGTTTGGGCCAATGCTTCTTGGGGGCGATATTGGGCTTGGGACCCGAAGGAAGTATGGGCGCTGATTACCTTTATGGTTTATGGAGCGGCGTTCCATGCGCGCAGCCTACGCATTTTCCGCAGGCCGTTATTCTTCCACATCTATATGATTGTCGCCTTTCTGACAGTCCTGATGACCTATTTTGGGGTGAACTACATCCTTGGAGGAATGCATAGCTATGCCAATGCTTGATTTACGGGTGGTTCTACCTATTTATAATGACTGGCTTTTTTCATTATACCTAATTTGAGCGATTGCGCACTGTCTGCCGATGCCTTATCTTTGCAACATCAGATTTGAATGAATTAGTTAGTCATAATTACGTAACCACTTTTATGAAGATAAAAGGATCCCCACTTTCCGATGTGATATCGTGAAGTGGGGATTTGTGTATGGCGTGGCGGATACTGTGGGCAAGGTTGGTTAAGGCTACTTGTCAGACTGCTTGAGCCATAGCATGGGGAGGGCTGACATAGGGGATGAGCTTTGTCTTCAGCCTGAAGATGCACATCTCTATGCTGAAGATATACATCTTTACGCTAAAGATGTATATCGCCAGTCACAAGATAAACCTTAATCAATAGCCAGAGGCCTTTTCCCGTATGGGGGAGAATACTTTTGCAAGGGATTCATCCGTTTTTTCCCTATAGGCCGTAGTGGGTAGGGAAACAGTTGCCGGAAGAACCTTATAGAGAGTCCTTGATGTCGCTCAATTGTACCAGCTTGTTGACAATAGCGTAGATGGTGAGCCCTGCCGGAGAATGTATCTGCAGTTTGCGTGCAATGTTACGGCGATGGGTAATGACAGTATGAATGGAGAGGTAGAGTTTGTCGGCGATGGCTTTGTTGGTCATGCCCTTCACAACGCAGGTGATGATTTCTTTTTCGCGCTGGCTCAGGGTTTCTTGTTCGCTGTCTTTTTCCTCTTCCTCCTCGGTGTGCAGCAAGTGGTTGATTTTGGAGGTGATGACATCTATGTCATCGCACATGGCGAAGTTCTCGTCATATTCCTTCAATATGTTGTTGTCAATGACGGAGCATACCATAGCAATGTACTTGATGCCGGATTTTCCGTGTTCTGCCTTGAAGGCGGGCAGGTCGAACCAGCCACCGAAAGTGGGGTTGATGATGATAATGTCTGCCGGATGCATGTGAATATAGTTTTGCAGCGATTCCGGAGAAGAAACCTCAATAGGGTGTGCATTCAAGTTGGGAATACGCTTCAAAACAGCCGTCAGACCACTCCGGATGATGACCGAAGTTTCTGCAATGACAATCTTCAAAGAAGTATTATTGTTCATTTTTCAGTTTCCTTTCTATTTGCGCTACGGCGGGAACAAACATATAATCTTCTACCTGGCAGTGGGTGGCAAGGTCTTGTTCGCAGTTGAATATATCGAACAAGACCGCATTTAGGAGATTGTTGTTCTCCTTTTCCGGGTAGTATTTGATGATGATGTTCTTCAGCTCTTTCAGTTTGGTGTCTATCTGATTATGTTTGCTGGCAAAAGTGGCGATGTTGTATTCGTCCGATAGTCTGCCTTGGAGCAATTGCTCTACATAGGTGAATACGGCCTGGTTTTCATATTCCATGTGGCGGCGTACCTCCTTGGCATATTCATCGAAGAACTTCAGGATGAGGTAGGCTACATCGTTTGTACTGGAACAATCGATGGCTTCGATGAGTTTGCGGCGGATGGCCGGCAGGTTGAAGTCGAGGAAATACGTGTGGGCACGCTTCAGATAATCCATAAGGGCGGGAATGGAAAAGTCACTTTCATTGCCGCTGTAAGAGTATTGTTCTTCGCTGATAAAGTTGGCTACGGCGAGGAATGTGGGGCAATCTACGCCTTGCGCTTCGCAGACGTCCTTCACGCTCTTGTCTCCGAATCCTAATGACAGTCCGAAGCGGCTCATCACCATTAATAAGGAGTAATTGTCACAGATGAGGTCACTCATCTTGTCCGTGGAGCGGTACTTATGTTGCTCATTCATTGTATGTTATTGTTTTTAATTCTTTAATTCGTGCGCAAAGTAACGGCTTTTATCCGAGAACTGCAATCACTATTAGTAGGTATTTTGCTTGTCGGGAGATGGTTGGAGAGTGGTGTTTGCCGGATAAACTAAAAGCTTTAGTTTTATTTAACGAGAGAAATTAGTTTTTGAACTAAATAATTTAGTTATTTGCAGAAAACAAAGAATGTTATGAAAGGATTGACTGCAAAAGAAGAAGAAATCATGGGCTTTTTCTGGGAAAAAGGACCCTTGTTTGTGAAGGAAATGCTGGCATTCTATGAAGAGCCGAAACCCCATTTCAATACTTTGTCCACCATTGTGAGGGGATTGGAGGATAAGGGATTCCTGAGCCATCATACATATGGTAACACCTATCAGTATTATGCGGTGGTCAGCGAGGAGGATTTTCGCAAGCGGACACTGAAGAACGTTATCAGTAAATATTTCAATAATTCCTACCTCAGCGCAGTGTCGTCTTTGGTGAAGGAAGAGGATATATCCTTGGAAGAATTGAAGCAGTTGATACAAGACGTGGAAAAGGGAAGGGACTGAGATTGTTGAGACTCTAATAACTCTGGCTTATGAAAAATATCGGATTGGTTTGTTTGCTGCTGGTAAGTATTTGCTGCGGATTGCAGGCAAAGAAAATCGTAGAGGTACCCTATTTCATGGCATGCAATACGCGTAGCATTGAAGTGGAGCAAGTGACGCTTGGAAAAGATACGACCTGGCTGGCGGTAAGGCTTTATGGTATGCAGGGCGATAAGGTCAGGATTGATTCGACAGCTGTGTTGCGGGCATCCGGAAAGGATTACGGATATTTGGGAAATACCGGTTTTGCCAGGGATGAGTGGACGCATATTCCCGCTTCCGGTGAAATGGCTGCTGTTTTGAAGTTTAGTCCGCTTCCGATGGATACTGAGAGCTTTGATTTCGTAGAGATGCCGGGTAGTGATGAAGGATGGATAATTTATGGTATACAGCTCAACGGAGAGAAACCTCGGGTGGATATTCCCGAACGTTTGCGGAATAAGAAACCGGATGAGGTTTTGCCATTGCCCGGACCGGAACTGAATGTGGGAAAGACTGTCATAAAGGGGCGGATATTGGGGTATAAACCAGAGTATGGAGTGACGTTACGCTACTATGACTCGCCTTGGTTCTTCATGTATTTCACCGGTAAGGACTTGAAGATAGCGGAGGATGGCACGTTCCGCTATGAGACGGAGGTGCTGTTGCCGAGCGGTGCTACGCTGTGGATATCCCGTTCGAAAATAGAATTGTTTCTCGTTCCGGGTGGAGAACTGGATGTCACAATCAATCTGCCTGAAATATTCTATTCGCAAAGCCGTCTTTTAAGCCGGAAAAGGGATGGTGTAACGGATAGCCGTGTTTGGTTTGAAGGAGACTATGCCGGTCTGAATACCGAGTTGCTGCGGTTCGGTGAAATGAAAAGCTTATCGGGAACTGATGATTTTTATGCAGATATTTGTGGGATGACTCCGCAGGCATATAAAAAGTATCTGTTCAGGCATTATGAAGATGTGCAAAAGAAACTTGTAAAAAACAAGGATATGAGCCAGGCTTGCCGTACTTATATCCGGGCAAATCTGGATATGAATCTGTTCAGCCTTATCTATAATTACAAGAGTAACCTTAGTTATGCCCCGATGCTTTCGGGCAGGAAGGGGGTGAAAAGGGCGGACATGACGGTGGACAGTACCTCATACTTCAAGGAAATACTGCAACTGGATATTCTGCATACCCCCGAACAGAAATATTACAATTATTATACGGACTTTGTGAAGACCGCTACCGGAAATTTCCGGGATAAGTTTGTGCAAGACCCTCTTTGGCCGGACATGCTTCTTGCCGGGCGTGCTTCCCGTAATCTGAGCAAGTACATGCCTTTGACTGAGGAAGAGCGTCGGACGGTGGACAGCATCGCTTCTCCCGACCTCAGGCAATTGTTCCTGATGAGAAACGGGAGGATTGAAGCCGAACTGAAATCAGAGCTGGAAGCTACTAAGGGAAAGACCGGATATAAGATTGTTGAGGTGGAAAAGGAGGTAGCGGCAGACAGTTTGTTGCAGGTCATTACTCGTCCTTATCGTGGCAAGATGGTACTGGTGGATATGTGGAACACCTGGTGTGGTCCTTGTATGCGGGCCATGAAAAGCCTGAAACCGTTGAAAGAGGAGCTGAAAGAGGTGGTTTATCTATATATTGTCGACGAAACATCTCCTGAAGGAAAATGGAAAGTAATGATACCGGATATACCCGGTATTCACTGTCGCATTAGCAATGAGCAAAGTACGGCATTGGCAAAGCTGTACGAATATCCGGGTATCCCGACCTATTTCGTCGTGAACCGTGAAGGAGATATTTCCTACAAAGCAACCGGATTTCCCGGAGTGGAGATGCTACGGAATGAACTGACCAAGTAACTGTAAATAGTAAATAGTAAATCGTAAATCCCTAAATAGTAAATAATTCCATGGGTCTGTTTTTTGTTTATATACTCAAATCTTCTGTTTGCCTGGCGATATTCTATTTGTTTTATCGCTTGTTGCTGGCACGCGAGACGTTTCATCGTTTCAACCGTTTTTCATTGTTGGGCATTTTGCTGTTGTCCTGCCTATTGCCTTTGGTAGAGGTAAGTGTGAAGCAGGAGACGGAAGTGCACCAGACGATGCTGACATTGGAGCAGTTGCTGATGATGGCAGATGCAGTGAATGCCACTGAGGCCGGAGCAAGGGCTGAAACGGCAACAGTCACCTGGATACAAGTGGCGCTGCTTGTCTATCTGGCAGGAATCGTTTTCTTTGCCTTCCGCAACGTATATTCGTTGGTACGGTTACTGATGTTGCTGAAATCGGGTAAAAAAGAGGATATTGGCAGCTACTTACCGGGCAGGAAAGAGCGCGTTACTTTGATTGTACACAACTGTGACATCGCTCCGTTCAGTTGGATGGGATATATTGTCATTTCACGGAAAGACTTGGAGGAGAACGGACGGGAAATCCTTATCCACGAGCTTGCCCATATCCATAACCGCCATTCCTGGGACTTGCTGGTGGCTGATGTCTGCATTTTCTTTCAGTGGTTCAATCCGGCATCATGGCTCCTGAAGCAGGAATTGCAGAATATCCATGAGTTTGAAGCGGATGAAACGGTGATAAAGGAGGGTGTGGATGCAAAACAGTATCAACTATTATTAATAAAAAAAGCTGTCGGCACAAGGCTCTACTCTATGGCCAACAGCTTTAATCACAGTAAACTTAAAAAACGTATCACTATGATGTTAAAAGAAAAATCAAGTCCGTGGGCACGTTTGAAGTATCTTTATGTACTTCCGGTAGCTGCCATTGCAGTGACAGCTTTTGCCCGTCCCGAAGTCTCCGATAAAGTGGAGAAGATTTCAAGCGTCAAAGTTAACGATTTGGCTGCAATTGTAGAAACAAAAGTGGCGGAAAGTGCAGGTGACACTACGAAGCCTGCCGATGTGAAGTATGTACCGGCGGAAGTCCGCAAGCGGTTGAAGGGAACTCTGGTCTTCGAGGTGGCAGAGGAGATGCCGGAATTTCCCGGCGGCGGAATGAGTGCTTTCATGGATTATATCAAGACGAATATGCGTTATCCGGCATCTGCCAAAGAGAACGGTACGCAGGGACGGGTCACTGTCCAGTTTGTGGTGGATGAAGATGGAAGCATCAAGGACTCCAAGGTGCTCCGTTCTGTGGATAAGGATATGGATGCCGAGGCGCTGCGATTGATAAACACTATGCCGAAGTGGAAGCCGGGGAGACAGAAGGGGCAGCCGGTGGCTGTGAAATTTACGGTGCCGGTGATGTTCAGGCTGGACGACGACAAACTTGAAAAAACTTCTTCTGCCAATGGTATTACAGTTGAAGGATATACAGGTAATGGGAAAGAGCCATTGTATATTGTGGATGGAAAAGAGGTGACGCCATCTGTCATGAGTGCATTGAATCCTGATAAGATAGAACGTGTAACGGTTTTGAAAGATAAATCTGCCACGGATTTATATGGAGAAGAGGGACAGAATGGCGTTGTTCTGATAACCCTGAAACAAGGAACTCCGGGTATGGTTATCCGCCGGGATAATGAGGTGGCAGAGAATGCTAAAGTACAGCATAAGAGTAGTCTTGATTTAATAAAGACTGTCTATATTGATGGAGAAAAGGTTGACTTGGGTACTAAAACTATCGATGATTTAATACCTGCCGAGAATATTGAGGGTATTGAGGTGAAGAAAGAGGCAGGTGGAAAAGGTGAGATTTACATCACTACTAAAAAAACTAAAGCTGTAGAAAAGACCATTGCCAAAGGCAATATGAAAGTGGAAGGCAAAGTGGTGGATGAGCAGGGTGAGCCTGTTATCGGTGCGGCTGTTCTGATAGAAGGTACCACTACGGGAAGTGTTACCGATGTCAATGGCAATTTTGTCCTTTCTGTACCTTCTAAGGATGCTGTATTGGTTGTTTCGTATATAGGCATGGCTACCGGCAAAGTGAAGGTGCAGCCCAAGCTTACGATTACGCTGAAAAGTGAATAGTCTCTAACAATTATGATAAGGAAAATTCTCTCTTTGTTTCTGATTCTGGTAGCTGTGGGGGCAGGGCTTTGCTCTGCCCAGACAGCCGGTAAGAAATATTATTTGGTGGGCGGGCTTTTCTTCGAAGGCATGCCGCCTGGTGTGGGTTCGGACAACGTGGCGGCTTTCATAATACATGAGGACGGCGCGAGACACGAGGTTACGGAACTCCGCTTGCGCAAGGGCATTGTGCTGTCTGAGGAGGTGAGAGAATATGCTACTCCTGCCGACGAGGTGCCTGGTGCGGAAGCTTTCTTGATGAGTTACCGTGGAGGAACGGGGAAGAAGTTGCCGATAGGCGGTGCCGTACAGACTTTGAAGAAGGAAGAATGGATAGGAAAGGCTTTTCCGGAATTCAAAGTGAAAGACATAGAAGGACAGGAGTGGAGCAAGGCCGATGTGACGGGACGTCCTATGGTCTTGAACTTCTGGTATACCGGCTGTGGTCCTTGTATCCGTGAAATGCCGGAGCTGAACAAATGGATAGAAGTCTATCCTGATGTAACCTATCTTGCTACGACTTTTGACAGTGCTGCACAAATAAAGAAAATTGTAGAGAGCCGTCCTTTCCTCTTTACCCAGATAGCCGATGACTTGTTTTTCTTCGAGACCTTTCATGTGAGTGGTATGCCGGTCACTATACTGGTGGATAAGAAAGGCATTATCCGTCATATAGAACAAGGTACTGGAACTGCGAAACTTCGGTATATGCAGGATAAGTTGCAGAAACTTGTCAGCGAATAATTCTTTCCTGATGAATAGGGGATAAGGATTTCAGAGGATTTCTTTTGCCCTTTCACAGATTATCATACCTTTGCGAATATAAATCTAAGGAAGGCAAGGTTATGATAAAACATCTTTTTTTAATATGGGGACTGCTTGCGGCACTCACTGCTGAGCCGGTTCTGGCTTGTACATCTGCCGTCGTTTCTGGAAAGGTTACTCCTGACGGCCGTCCGTTGCTATGGAAAAACCGTGATACGGACTATCTGCGAAATCATGTTGCTTATATAAAAGGGGAGAAGTATAACTTCATTGCCGATGTGAATAGTGCTAACTTTCCTGCCTTGAAAGAGGCATGGATGGGTACAAACTCCGTTGGTTTTGCCTTGATGAACACCCAATCCTACAATCTGGTGGAAGTGAAAGATGGGGAAGAACGGGGGGCAGCCAACGGGAGGATTATCTACCGTGCCTTGGAGGTTTGTGCCACGGTGGAGGATTTCTGCCATTTCCTCGATACCATTTCCAAGCCCAGCTTGATAGAGGCCAATTTTGGCGTAATCGACGCTCAAGGCGCTGCCGCCATGTTTGAGGTGGATTATTATAAATATACGATGTATGATGCCAATAATCCCAAAGATGCTCCTTACGGCTACATTGCCCGTACCAACTTCTCTTTTGCCGGTGAAGCAAATCGGGGGGCAGGTTATGTACGCTATATGGAGGCAGACAGGGTACTGATGAGGGCTTCTGCAACGGGAGGGATCACACCGCAGGGTATATTCAATGATCTTTCACGTTCGTTTCGCAATGGCATGCTTGATATTGATTTGAAGAACGGGAAATTTAATCGCCCGCAAGGTTCCGGTTGGTTTGTCGACCAGGATTTTATTCCCCGTAACAGTACTTCTTGTTCCATTGTGGTGCAGGGCGTAAAACCGGGTGAGAAGGTGGAACTTACTACGATGTGGACAATGCTGGGATATCCTCCTACGGGTATTGCCGTGCCGCTTTGGGTGAAGGATGCGGATAGACTTCTGCCTCCGATGGTATGTTGGGACAAGGCGTGTGCCGCCGCTCCGCTCAGTGATTGGTCACTCCGGCTTTCCAACAATGTCTTTTGTTATAATCAGGGGATGGGAACCAATCGTTATCTGAATTGGGAAAAACTGTACAATATGGAGAATAATGGCTATATGCAGCAGCTTGTTACGGTAGAGGCAGAGGTGTTTCGCCGTACATGCCTATTGTTGGACAGCTGGAGACAGCAAGGAAGCATTGATTCTCAAGAAATGCAGAAGCTTTATCAAGATGTGGAAGCACTTGTCCGAAAGGCTTATACGCCTTTGATGGAACAATGACAGTATTCCAGTATTTCCCCTTCCTGCTCCGGGTGGAACCAGTGGATTTCCTCGTCTCGTTTGAACCAGGTCATTTGCTTACGGGAATAGATGCGTGAGTTCTGCTTTATCTTTTCGATGGCAAAGGGTAATGTCCATTCACCATCCAGGTACTTGAATATTTCTTTGTAGCCTACTGTATTTAGGGAATTTAGACTTTTATGCGGGTAGACCATGCGCGCTTCTTCCACTAAACCCTCTTCCACCATTTGGTCCACCCGGCAGTTGATGCGTTCATAAAGCTCTTCCCGGTTACGTGTTAATCCTATTTTGATGATACGGAAGGGGCGTTCTTTCTTTTGTTGAGTGCGGAAGGAAGTGTAGGCCTTTCCCGTCATGTAGCAGATTTCCAAAGCATGGACTACGCGTTTGGGATTCTTCAAATCTACTATTTTGTAATATTCCGGATCCAACAGCTTAAGTTCCGCACAAAGTCTTTCCAGACCTTCTGTTTCGTATTTGTGCAGCATGAGCTGGCGTGTATCGGCATCTACGGTCGGAATGTCGTCAATTCCTTTACAGACTGCATCTACATACATCATTGAGCCTCCGGTCAGCAGTACGGTGTTATGCTTTGTAAACAGGTCTTCCAGCAGCTTCATCACTTCCGCTTCGTATTGGGCGGCACTGTAATAGTCTGTCAGCTTCAGGGTACCGACGAAGTGATGCTGTACCCGTTGCAGTTGCTCCGGTGTAGGGGCAGCCGTGCCTATCTTTAAATCTGCATAGAGTTGTCTCGAATCGGCCGAGACGATACAAGTATGGAAATGTTCTGCCAATCGGAGGCTGAGCTCTGTTTTGCCTACTCCGGTGGGACCGATAAGTACGATTAGGGTGTGCATGCGGGTAAAAAAATAGGCACGGATTACGCGGATTACACGGAATATTCAATAACAACCGTGTGTTTCCGTGTAATCCGTGCCTAAAAGAAATCTGTATGGTATGTCTGTTTAATATTTCTCTTCTTCAAAGGAGTTTCCGGCTTCGTCCAAACCGCCGAAACCCTCTTTGTCGAAATCTTCCATATCGAAGTCCTGGTCGCCGTAAAAGTTTTCGTCCAAATCAAGGGAACCGCCAGCAGCTGCCATCTCTTCAAAATCAATGGTCTGCTTGGGAGCTTCACCTGCTTTCTTGGTGCATTTGGCTCCTTTCATTTCCTTTCCGGTAATGATTTCAGAAAGCTCGATGAAGAAGCAGCGCTCAGTCATATAATCGAATACATAGAGAAGTTTCTGCTTCTCGTCTTCAACCAGTTCGCTCAGCTGGGTCTCTTTCATCACCCAACTGTCCATTTCCGGATTGTCATCCATTTCTTCCAGCGTAATTTCTTTCTCTTTCTCCCAGTCATCATCGCAAATGAAGAAAGACGTCATTTGGTCGTTAGTGTAACCTGCCGACTTTAGAATCGCTTCATGGAAGTCATAAAAGGTAGCTTCCGGGTCTATCTGTATTTCTCTGACAAAATCGTCCACCTCATCAGAGATGATTGTAAATCTGTAGATCATGATGATTTATAATTTATGATTTCTGACTTTGTGTAAATCATACGTTTTTCATTTTCCTGCGGGGATAATGCCGCGGGCTGATTCACGTATAAAGTTTACAATATAGCTTATTTCCGGTGTCATTTCCATTTCATCCTCGATTTTCTTCAAGGCATCCGTATTGTTCAGACCGCCTTGATAGATAATACGATAGGCATCATGGATTTTCTCAATGGTCTCGTTGGAGAAGCCACGGCGGCGTAACCCTACCACATTGATTCCCGCATAGCAGATAGGCTCGCGTCCGGCAATGATGTACGGCGGGATGTCCTTGCTGAAACGGCAGCCGCCTTGTATCATTCCATAACCGCCCACATGGCAGAATTGGTGCATCAGTACATTGGCACTGATGATGGAATAATCGTCGATGACAATTTCACCCGCCATTTTTGTAGAGTTGCCAATGATACAGCTGTTGCCTATCAGAGCATCGTGGGCCACGTGTACACTTTCCATCAGGAGATTGTTGTTGCCGACGATGGTTCTGCCTTTGGCAGCTGTACCGCGGTTGACAGTTACGTTTTCACGTATGATATTGTTGTCTCCGATTTCAGCAGTGCTTTCCTCCCCTCTGAACTTTAAATCCTGGGGAATGGCACCGATAACGGCTCCCGGGAAAATGGTGTTTCCATTGCCGATGCGTGCACCGTACAGAATGTTGACATTTGCCATAATCTTGTTGTTATCACCGATTACCACATTCTTGTCAATGAAAACAAAAGGAGCAATCTCTACGTTTTCCCCGATTTTGGCTTCGGGATGAATATACGCTAAGGGACTTATCATATTATTTACGATTTAGCTATTTACGATTTACGATTGAGAATACTTGCGATTTACTGTATATACGATTTTATCCGAATGTGATAATTCTCACGAGTAATTTGAATCGTAAATCGTAAATAGTCTAATCGTAAATTTTATTATTTGTTCTTAACTATTTGCGCCATAAACTCTGCTTCGCAGACAACTTTTTCGCCTACAAACACATAGCCTTTCATGGTAGAAATGCCGCGGCGTATGGGGGCCATCAGCTCTACACGGAAGATGAGGGTATCTCCAGGTACCACTTTCTGGCGGAATTTCACACCGTCAATCTTCATGAAGTAGGTGGAGTAACGTTCCGGTTCATCCACTGAATTCAGTACAAGCAAACCTCCCGTCTGTGCCATTGCCTCTATCTGCAACACACCGGGCATTACGGGTTCCTGCGGGAAGTGTCCCTGAAAGAAAGGTTCGTTGGAAGTTACGTTCTTGACACCTACAATGTAGTTGGCACCTATTTCTATGACTTTGTCCACCAATTGCATCGGGTAACGGTGAGGCAGAAGTTCGCGGATGCGGTTTACATCCATAATCGGTTCGCGGTTGCAGTCGTAGGTAGGGGCTTGTATTTCGTGCAAACGGATTTCCTTGCGCATCTGGCGGGCGAACTTATTGTTGATAGTGTGTCCCGGGCGGGTAGCGATGATACGGCCCTTGATGGGCTTGCCTATCAAGGCCAGGTCACCGATGACATCAAGTAACTTGTGGCGGGCGCATTCATTGGGCCACACCAAAGGTTTGTGGTTGATATATCCCAATTGTTTGGCGTCCATATGAGGAACACCCATCACGTCGGCCAGCTTGTCATAGTTCTCCTGGGACATTTCGCGTTCGTAAATAACAATCGCATTGTCAAGGTCGCCGCCCTTGATAAGACCGGCTTGCAGCAACGGCTCAATTTCGCGTACAAGATCGGAAGA
>OGMJ01000913.1_pt1 | contig 14685 bp, 10 predicted proteins | sample 1573181 | NCBI WGS metagenome assembly OGMJ01 (sample SAMEA2582004, study PRJEB24529) | metagenome | biome: Human gut stool | place: China | collected 2011
ATATTCAATAGGGTCTCATTCTCTTAGGAAAACTTGGGGATATACAGTATATAAAATATTGCTATTATTATGAAAGTATTAAACCATTCTTCTATCGAGCAAACCTTGAAATATGTTGGAATAGAAGAGGAAGAGATTAATAATCTTTATGATAAAATTATAATATAAATTTATATTTCCAAAAAAAGAATAAACTATTCTTTAAAATAAGTTGACATTTTTTAGAATATAAGTTATTCTGTTTATATAAAAACAGAATAAAATATTCTTCAAAATGTGGAGGTGTAATTTATGACGATTAAATTAAAAAGTGTTGTCGAAGAGTTTATTAATCCAATTAATATTAAAACAATAGAAGAAAAAGGAAATATCAGAATATTAGTTCCTTCAAGTCTTGAAAATGACAAGATAAAAGAAGATCAACTAAAGTCAGGAGAAATAGATTTAGAAAAAATAAATCCAAAGCAGTATTTAAAAAAGAATGATATAGTATTTCAAGCAAAGGGAAATAAATTTGAAGTAGTTCTAATAGAAGAAAATTATGAAAACTTATTGGCAAGTTCGTTGTATTTTATAATAAGAGTAAACGAGAAAAAAATAAATCCAAAATATTTACAATGGCTTTTAAAAACTGAAAAAGCTAAAGAATATTTCGAGAAAAACACTTCCGGTACTGTGATGAAGATAGTAAGAAAATCAACTTTAGAAGATTTTGAATTTGATTGTCCTTCATTGAAAGAACAAGAAAACTTTCAAACTTTGATTAGAGCTTTTGAAAATGAAGAGAAAGAAACACTAAAGTACTTAGAAAGCAAGAAAGAACTAATAGAAAGAAAGATTTTAGCTAAATATGAGGTGAAATAATATGGAAAGATTTTTATATGAAACAGGAGATTCTTTAAGAGGTAAATTTAATTCTGATGAAATAATCGAATTAAGTATTATATTTAGTTTTTATAAACTCTTTGATGACATTAATAGAGATAAGGAACATATAAAGCAGTCTTATCAATTGATAAAATATTCAAAGAATGTAGATATAGAACGATTAAGACAAAAACCTACTTATTTAGAGCTTGAGGCTCAACTAAAAGAATTTTTTAAAAGTTTTCCGAGTTTTCATGAAATTATTAAATCTTTAAGAAAAATGGATGAAATTCAAATTAAAGACATCATATGGAGAGTGACTGATTTACTAAAATCTGAATTAAATTTTGGTGAAGACTTAGTAAGGTCTAGATACATGGTAATCTATGAAAAAATCCATTCAATATTCAAAATAGCGGCAAGAAATTCCATAATATTTACAACTCCTGATTCAGTTATTGAAATACTGAATAAAATATTAAAAGTCTCTTCTGATGAAACTTTGATGGATCCTTGTTTTGGAATTGGAAACCTTGCTATTAAAGTTGGAAGAAATGCTAAAGAAATCATAGGATATGATATCAATGAAAAAGTCTTAGATTTTGGAAAAATACTTCTTGAAACGTCAGGAAAAGAAGGGGAGATTGAAGCTAAAGACAGTTTAGATGAAAAATTGAAGTATGCAGATGTTGTTGCAAGTCACATACCGTTTTCAATAAAATCTACTAAGGAAGATTACAGAAATAGGGATTATCTACACTGGGGAATTCCAGGTAGGGCAAGTGAAGATTTTTCCTTTATTTCTTTAATCGTTTCACAGATGAAAAAAAGAGGTGCCATAATAGTTCCAGAAGGAATTTTATTTAGAGGAGGAGCAGATCAATTAATAAGAAGAAATCTTATTGAAGAGAGGCTTATTTCAGGGATAATATCACTGCCAGGAGGAATTTTTGCACCCTATACAGGTATAGCAACAAGCATTATCTTCTTTGACAAAGAGAAGAAAAGTGAAGAAGTGTTTATTCTGGATGGAAAGGAATACTTTAAAAAATTAACAAGATTTACTTCTATAACTGAAGAAAACTTAAATAAGCTCGTAGAAGAGTATAACTTAAGAAAAGAAATTCCGGGAATATCAAGACTTATAAGCACAAAAGAGCTTTCTCAGAATGAATATATTTTGAACTCCAATAGATATATTGAAATGATGAAAGAAGTAAGAAATATAAAAGAGATTGAAAAAGAAGTTATGAATTCTTATCAGATAGCTTTAGAGAATAAAAAAGTCAGTGATGAAATTCTAAAACAATTATAAAGATAAATAGGGGAAATTATTATAATGGATAGTTTAGAAAAAATTGCTTTATCAAAAATAGCGACAGTAATAGTAAATAAAAGCTTTTTAAAAGTTAGTAGTAATTCGGTATGGGAAAGTATTCTTTCTAATGCAGGATATGAAAATTTATATGAGAAATATTCAAAATATTTAAATCCTTATATTTATAATGGACCATTTGAAAATGATAATAATTTTTTTAAAGACTATTACATAGGAATAAAAGAGATTTTTAATAAGCTTTATGATAATGGAAATAATGTAAAAGGTTTATTATTTTTACTAAAATCTATCATTGAGAAAATAAATATAGAATTTATAGTAGAAGACAGAGATTCTATTTTTGAAAAAGTTTCGACTTCTCGTGAAGAGTATTACTCGATAGAAGAGTATTTGAAGACGTTGTCAGAAAATGATATTAATATGTTTTTAGAAGAAAATCAGAGTTTGGATTTTAAGGAATTTATAAATTCTTTAAAAATTCTAAATTTAGATTTAGAAATAGTCAAAGAAAAAAATAGTACCAAAATTTCATTGGAAAGATTTGCAGGAACACTAGAGTTGGAAAAAGAAAAATCTAAGCTTTCAGAATGGTTGAATAACTTAAATCCAGATTTTAGAAAAGTATATGAACAGGCTTTAGAAAATTATATTTCAGGAAATGCAATAGCAACGATAACATCTTGTAGAAATTTAATAACGGGCTTATTTAGTTTAGCAAAAGATGATAAAACTAAATGGATAATGGGATTGAAAAAAGTTAGTACAGATAAAAATATTGAATTGATTAAAAATCCAAAAGACATCATAAATCAGTCTACTTTAGCTCCAAATGCTTGTAAATATACAAGATTTAAGGCTATGTATTCTGTTTATTCAATGGCTAGTGATTTAGGAGATCATAGTCTTGAAGGGCCAAAAATTAATGGAGCAATGTATTTAGAAGATGTAAAGTTATATGATGCTCACTTGGTATTAAGAATGACAGAAGATGCTCTAATTTGGGTAATGGAAAGCAGAAGAATAGAAGAGATAAAAAATACTGATTAATTAAATTTAAAATAATGGAGGTATAACGATGGATCATTCAGTTCACAACAGGATAGTTAATTTTATATGGTCGATAGCAGACGACGAATTAAGGGATGTATATGTAAGAGGAAAATACAGGGATGTAATTCTTCCTATGATAGTTTTAAGAAGATTGGATACTCTTTTAGAGCCTACCAAAGAGAAAGTGCTGGAAGAAATGAAGTTCCAGAAAGAGGACCTGGAATTAGCTCATTGGGATGAATCAGGCTTAAAGGAAGCTACAGGGTATGTTTTTTATAACACAAGTAAATGGACAATGCAGAAGCTGCATGACACTGCGACAAATTCTCAGCAGATACTTCTGACAAATTTTGAAGAATATCTGGATGGCTTCAGTGACAATGTAAAAGAGATAATAGGCAAGTTCAAATTAAAAGAACAGATAAAACATATGGCTTCAAAGGATATTCTTCTTAACGTACTTGAAAAGTTCACATCTACAGAGATAAATCTGACACCTTTTGAAAAGCAGGGGCCAGATGGAAAGAAGCTTCCTCCTCTGACAAATCTGGGAATGGGATATGTATTTGAAGAGCTGATTAGAAAGTTTAATGAAGAAAACAATGAGGAGGCAGGAGAACACTTTACTCCACGTGAAGTTATTGATCTTATGACGCATATAGTATTCGGGCCTATAAAAGACAAAATACCTCCAGTAATAACAGTATACGATCCTGCCTGCGGAAGCGGAGGGATGCTTACAGAATCCCAGAATTTCATCAAAGATGAAGAGGGAAGAATAAAGGCAAAAGGCGACGTATACCTTTTCGGTAAAGAGCTGAATGATGAGACCTATGCAATATGTAAGTCTGACATGATGATAAAGGGAAATGATCCTCAGAATATAAAGGTAGGATCTACTTTAGCGACAGATGAATTTTCAAGCTACAAATTCGACTTTATGCTTTCTAATCCTCCATACGGTAAGTCATGGAACAACGATGCGAAATATATAAAAGATGGAAAAAATGTTATAGATTCACGTTTTATAGCTAACCTTAAAAATTTCTGGGGCATTGAGGAAGAAGCAGACCTTACTCCGAGATCAAGTGACGGACAGCTGCTTTTCCTTATGGAGATGGTAAACAAGATGAAGCCTGCCTCAGAGAACGAAATAGGAAGCAGGATAGCCTCAGTCCATAACGGATCAAGCCTGTTTACAGGAGATGCAGAAGGTGGAGAAAGCAATACCAGAAGATACATTATAGAAAAAGATCTGCTTGAGGCAATAATACAGCTGCCTAACAATATCTTCTACAATACAGGAATAACAACATATATATGGCTGCTAAACAACAACAAGCCTGAACACAGAAAGGGAAAAGTCCAGCTTATAGATGCCAGCCAGAAATATAAGAAGCTAAGAAAAAACCTGGGAAATAAAAACTGCGAGCTTACGCCGGAACATATCCAGGAGATAGAGAAAGTCTATACAGACTTTAAAGAGGTTCCTAGAAAGAAAGAAGATGATATTATAGTTTCAAAAATATTTGCCAATTCTGATTTCGGATATAACAAGGTTACAATAGAAAGACCGAAGAGGCTAAAAGCAAGATTCAGCAGCGAAGCTATCGAAGACCTGAGATTTGACAAAAGTCTTATAGAACCTATGAAATGGGCCTATGAAGAATATGGGGAAGAGGTTTATGAAAACCTTAAAGAACTTGAAAAGTATATAATGAGCTGGTGCGAAAAGAACGAGATAGAGCTTAATGCTAAAAACAAGAAAGCTCTATTCTCAGAAAAAACTTGGAAGAAGCAGAGAGAGGTATATGAAGCTGCCAAAATCCTCATGGGACATATAGGAGAAGAGGAACATCTGAACTTCAATATCTTTAAACTAAGATTTGAAAAGACTGTTAAAGAGTTAAAGCTTGTTCTGTCTGCAGGAGAAAAGAATGCGATATATGGCGCTATAACAGAGTATGATGAAAGAGCAGAAAAAGTTATAAAGAAGAAGGAGAAACTGTCTAAAGATAAGCTTCTTACTCTTCTTGAGAAATACGACTGCAAGCCTAGCGAACTGGAAAATTACGGCTACTTCCCTACTGAAAATCCAGAAGAGTTCATTACCTATGAAGCAGATAGCGATTTAAGAGATTATGAGAGCATACCTTTAAAGGAAAATATATATGACTACTTTATCAGAGAGGTAAAGCCACACCTAGAGGAAGCGTGGATGGATCTGGATAAGACAAAGATAGGATATGAGATAAGCTTCAACAAGCATTTCTATAACCACAAGCCATTGAGAGACATCCAGGAAGTTACAAAAGAGATAATGGAGCTGGAGCTGGAAAATGAAGGGCTGATCATGGAATTGCTTGGAGGGAATCTATGAAAAGTATAGAATTTGAAAGATACCTAGAATATAAGGATTCAGGGGTTGAGTGGTTAGGAGAGATACCAAAACATTGGGAATTAGCAAGACTAGGAACAAGATTTACAGAGAGAAGAACTAAAGTATCAGATAAAGATTATCCAGCATTGTCAGTAACTAAAAACGGTATTGTTCCTCAGCTAGAAACAGCTGCAAAAACTAATGACGGAGATAATCGTAAGCTAGTTAAAAAAGGAGACTTTGTAATTAATAGCCGTTCTGATAGAAAGGGGTCAAGCGGGATATCATTTAAGGATGGATCAGTATCATTAATAAATATTGTTTTAAAGCCAAGAGATATAGATCCTTTATTTTGTAATTATTTACTAAAAGGAACTTCATTTATTGAAGAATTTTATAGAGTTGGTCGTGGAATAGTAGCAGATTTATGGACAACTAGATATGATGAAATGAAAAATATAAAAATAGGAACACCTCCTCTACAAGAACAGATAGCTATTGCTAAATTTCTTGATGAAAAATGTAATAAGATAGATAAAGCTATTACTCAAAAAGAAAGGCTCATTAAACTTTTAAATGAAAGAAAGCAGATTATAATTCAAAAAGCTGTAACTAAAGGTTTGAATCCAGATACTGAAATGAAAAAATGTGAAATAGAATTATTTGAAGAAATACCGTCTCATTGGAAGTTATTAGCAAATAGGCATATTTTTAAATTGAAAAAAACGCAAGTAGGAAAGAAATCTAATGAGTATGATTTATTATCCCTAACTTTAAAAGGTATCATAAAAAGAGATATGGAAAATCCTGAAGGGAAGTTTCCAGCTGATTTTGATACATATCAAGAAGTTAAAAAAGGAGATTTTGTATTTTGTTTATTTGATGTAGAAGAAACTCCAAGAACTGTAGGATTATCAAATTATAATGGTATGATTACAGGAGCCTATACAGTTTTAGAAGCTAATGATAAATTCGATAAAAAATATCTTTACTATTTTTACCTAAATCTAGATTTAAAGAAAAGATTAAAAATGTTATATAAAGGTTTAAGAAATACAATTCCAAAACCGAGTTTTTTATCTTTTAAAACATTTGTTCCCCCATTCGAAGAACAAGAAAAAATTGTATCTTACATAGAAGAGGAAACTAAAAAAATAGATAATGCAGTTTTATTGCAGGAGAAGCAGATTCAGAAATTAAAAGAATACAGAGAAATTCTTATTGATAACGCAGTTACAGGAAAAATAAAAGTGGGTGATTAGCATGCGAAGCAAGACTAATGAACAGGCATTAGAATCAGCAATACAGAAAACCCTTACTGGGATTATGAGCGAGGAACATACTGAAGGTGAGATAAGGGAGCATCTGGCTCCCTTTGGAGGAAATGGCTATCTTGTTGGATTTCCCAAGGACTATAACAAGAAATATGCTATAGATGAAGCTAAATTCTGGAGCTTTCTGGAAACTACCCAGAAGGAAGAGCTGGAAAAGCTTAAGAAACATTCAGACTATAAGCTGAAAATTATTGAGAGGCTTGACAGAATCATCAAAAAAGACGGCATACTGCGTATTCTGAAGAAAGGTCTACAGGTAGATGATGCAAACTTTACAATGTTCTATCTTCTTCCCTTGGAAAGCAGCAGCGAGAAGGTAAAGGAAAATTTTCAGAAAAATCAGTTCAGCGTAACAAGGCAGGTGCAGTATAGTGAAAAAAACCCTCTCCAGGAAATCGATATGGTTCTATTCATCAACGGACTGGCAGTAGTTACAATGGAACTGAAAAACGCCTGGACAGGACAGACAGCAAGAGTCAACGGAATAAAGCAGTATAAGGAGGACAGGGATCCAACTCAGGCACTTTTTAATTTCGGAAGATGCATCGTCCATTTTGCAGTAGATACAGACGAAGTATATATGACTACGAAGCTGAATGGAAAGCAGACGTTCTTCTTGCCCTTCAACAAAGGAAATAACAATGGAAAGGGAAATCCTGTCAACCCTTTCGGACACAGGACAGACTATCTCTGGAAAGAGGTATTGACCAGAGAGAGCCTGGCAAACATCATACAGCACTTTATGACTTTGGAGGGAAAGACAACAGACCCTTTGAGCAAGAAGAGCCTTATATTCCCAAGATACCACCAGCTGGACGTTGTAAGAAAAATTTTAGATCATGTAGGCAAAAACGGAGCAGGACAGACCTACCTTATACAGCATTCAGCAGGGTCAGGAAAGTCTAACTCTATTACATGGGCCGCATACCAGCTGATAGAAGCCTACCCAGAGAACAGCCATGCAGTAGAAGACAGATCAGCAGACCAGCCTATATTTGACTCTGTTATAGTAGTAACCGACAGAAGATTACTGGACAAACAGCTGAGGGATAACATAAAGGAATTTTCTGAAGTAAAAAATATCGTAGCTCCTGCTTATTATTCCAAGGATTTGAAAGAGGCGCTGGAGAATGGAAAGAAAATAATAATAACCACAATCCAGAAATTCCCGTTCATAGTAGATGGAATAGCAGATATGAGCAGTAAAAGATTCGCCGTAATAATAGATGAGGCCCACAGCTCCCAAAGTGGTACTGCTGCCGGAAAGATGAATGAGGCTATGGGAAACAAGCTGGGAGATGAGGATGAAGAGGATATCCAGGATAAGATCCTGAAGGATATCCAGTCAAGAAAGATGAAGGGGAATGCCTCATATTTTGCCTTTACCGCTACCCCTAAAAATTCTACCCTGGAAAGGTTCGGAGTTGAAGATATAGATGGGAAATTCAGACCTTTCCATCTATATTCTATGAAGCAGGCAATAGAAGAGGGCTTCATCTTAGACGTACTGGCAAACTATACAACCTATAAGAGCTACTACGAGATAGAAAAATCAATAGCTGAAAATCCTCTCTTTGATTCTAAGAAGGCTCAAAAAAAGCTGCGTACATATGTCGAGGCAAATAAGGCAACGATAGGAACGAAAGCTGAAATTATGATGGAGCATTTCATCTCAAAGATATTCAGTACAAAGAGGCTGAAGGGCAAGGCCAAGGGAATGGTTGTAACCCAGAACATAGAATCAGCCATAAGATATTATAAGGCTATAGAAAGATACCTAAAGGAACACGGAAGCCCATTTAAGGTGGCAATAGCCTTTTCAGGAAATAAAATGGTAGATGGGATTGAATATACAGAGGCCGAAATCAACGGCTTCCCTGAGACCGATACCAAGGATAATTTTGATACCGACGAATACAAAATCCTGGTAGTTGCAAACAAATATCTGACAGGATTCGACCAGCCGAAGCTCTGTGCAATGTATGTAGATAAAAAGCTCCAGGGAGTCCTTGCTGTGCAGGCATTGTCAAGGCTGAACCGTTCTTCAAACAAACTTGGGAAAAAGACAGAAGATCTGTTTATCTTAGACTTTTTCAATACTACAGCTGAAATTAAGGATTCCTTTGATGACTTCTATACATCAACTTCTCTAAGCGGAGCTACAGATGTAAATGTATTGCATGACCTGAAGGAAAAATTAGATGAGACGGGAGTTTACGACTGGCATGAGGTTGAAGACTTTATTGAAAAGTTTTTCAATGGAGCAGATGCCCAGGAACTGAGTCCAATTATAGATTACTCGGCTCAAAGATTTAATGAGGAGTTAGGGCTTGAGGACAAGGAGAAGATAGACTACAAGATAAAAGCTAAGCAGTTCGTAAAGATCTACAGCCAGATGTCTTCTATAATGCCTTATGAGATACCTGACTGGGAAAAACTCTTCTGGTTTTTGAAGTTCCTGATTCCTAAGCTAAAGGTTAAAACCAAGGAAGATGAACTTCTGGATGAGCTGCTGGAAACAGTCGACCTTTCAACTTACGGACTGGAGAGGACAAAATTAAATGTGGCAATTTCTCTTGATGACGACGAAACAGAAGTTGATCCTCAGAATCCTAATATGAGGGGAGCACATGGAAGTGAGGAGGAGAAAGACCTTCTCGACGATATCATTAAAAACTTCAATGAGAGATATTTCCAGGGATGGGAAGCTACGCCTGAAGAGCAGCGCGTTAAATTTGTTTCTCTGATGAAAGATATAAAAAAACATAAGGACTATGAAGAGAAAGTTGCTAAAAATAAGGATACTCAAAATAGAGATCTGGCTTTTACAAAAATTCTAGAAGAAGTGATGAGAGAGCATAGAAGAAGAGAGATTGACCTATACAAAAGTTTTGTAAACGACCCTACATTTAGAAGTGCCTTTGAAAGTAGCATGAAGAATGCAGTAATGAACGAATTGATATTTAAAGACATAATATAATTATAAAATGATATAGAAGCTATCTAGAAAATTAAGATAATATTAGTCAGACACTGTCTGACTAATTTAAATTAAGTTGGTATAATTCTTGAAGTGGAATATAGGAGTGTAAATAAAAGAGAGTCCGTGTGGACTCTCTTTTATATTGCTTGTCAGTGCATTACCTAGACTAGAATATAGATGAGTCAAAAATATTTATAACAAAATTAGAAAACATATGAATTTTATATATACAAAGTTTCATTCTCACTGTTTTCCTTGCTTTTTTTCGCTATTTGCTGTATTTTAAATTTAAAGTATTTTTAATAATTCAATAAAGAATATGTGGTTTTATAAATTCTATAACTACTTGTTGAATCATATGCCAGATTATGAGTGAAGAAAATAGAGATTAGAGGAAAATGAATAAGAGACTACTATAAAATTTGGAGGATAATAATGGAAGCAAAACAAAGGAAGATAATTGATTTATTTTCAGAGGCAAATACACAATTTACAATTCCAGTTTATCAAAGAGATTATAATTGGGAAGAAAAACAATGTAAAATATTATTAGATGACATCGTAACTTTAGCTAAAAATAAAGATATAATTTCTCATTTTGTAGGAAGCATTGTATATATTCATGAAGGAGTTTATGCCTTAGGTGTAAAAGAGCTTAATATTATAGATGGACAACAAAGAATGACAACATTAACACTTTTATTTTTAGCAATATGCCATTCTTTTAAAAAAATTAATAGTATGGCAATGTTTAATAGAACTTATAATAGATATATTATTGATGAGTATATTGAAAGAGATATTAAATTTAAATTAATTCCACCAGAGGATAATTTAATTTTACTAGAGAATATAATAAATGAAAATAGTAGTAAAATGGAAGAATTTAGAGATAGAAATATGGTTAAAAACTATAGATTTTTCTTTGAAAGTTTAAAAGATTTGTCAGAAGATGAGTTAAAAGAGATTATTGTAGGAATTGAAAAATTAATTTATGTAGATATAGCTCTTGAAAAAGGGAAAGATGATCCACAAAAGATTTTTGAAAGTTTAAACTCTACAGGATTAGATCTTTCTCAAAGTGATTTAATAAGAAACTATATTTTAATGGATTTAGAAAGAAATGAACAAAATAAAATATATAAAGAAATTTGGGTTCCTATTGAAAATAGTTGTAAAGTTTCAGATGGCTCAAAATTAAACTCATATGTTTCAGATTTTATAAGAGACTATTTAACATTAAAAAATAATAAAATACCCAATAAATCAAAGGTGTTTGAGGTCTTTAAAGAGTTTTATTTAAAAGATAGTTGTATATTAAAAGAGATAAAGGAATATTCTGAGTGCTATGCACTTATTTTAAAACCAACTGAAGAGAAAGATAAAGATGTTAGAAAGAAATTAAAATATTTAAAAGCACTAGACCAAACGGTTTTAAATCCTTTTTTAATGGGAATACTAAAAGATTATAGGGATGAAATAGTTTCTAAAGAGGAGTTAATTAAAATAGTGGATTTATTAGAAAGTTATATTTGGAGAAGATATATTACAGGAGAACCATCTAATGCATTAAATAAAATATTTATGAGTTTATATTCAAAAATTGACAGGAATGACTATTACAATTCATTTGCAGATATAATAATAAAACAAAATTTTCCTTTAGATGAAGAACTAAAATATCAATTAAAAGTAAAGCCAGTATACAAAGATAGAAATAAAATAAACTATGTTTTTGAAAGATTGGAAAATTACTACCATAATGAACTTATTGATTTTGAAAATGAAAAAATAACTATAGAGCATATTTTCCCTCAAAATCCTGGGAAAGGGTGGCATGAAAATTTTAGCGATGAAGAGTTTGAGCAGATGAATTCATTAAAAGATACAATATCTAATTTAACATTAACAGGAAGTAATTCTAATTTAGGAAATAAATCATTTTTGGATAAAAGAGATAACGAGCAGCATGGCTACAAAAATAGCAAGCTTTATTTAAATAAATGGTTAGGACAACAAGAAAAATGGAATATCTTGAAGCTAGATGAAAGGTTTGAAAATATTTTTGAAGATATTTTAAATATATGGCATAGGCCATTTTTAGAAGCTACAATAGCTGGAAAAGATCTAATCTTTTTTGCTAAAGGACCTAGATCTTCAGGAAGTGGAAAATTGAAAAATAATAATTTTTTAGTTTTAAAAGGTAGTACAGTAAGTAAGGAGCAAACTGCAGGTATTGGAGTAAGGAATATAAAAATTATAGAAAAGTTACTAGATTTGAATATATTAAAGGAAGATGATAATAAATACATTTTTGAAAAGGACTATCTATTTTCATCTCCTAGTGCAGCAGCAAGGTTGATTTTAGGTAGAAGTGCTAATGGGTGGACTGAATGGAAAACTTTCGATGGGAAGCTACTAGATGAGTTTAGAGTAAAAGAGAATTAAATCTATAATAAGGGGATGATTATAGTGGGAAAAAATAGTTATATCGGTGGAAATACTATTGTTTATGTGCCAAATTCTAGAAAAATAATATTGAAAGAAATTCATGAGTTAGTATCAGATTTGTTAGATGAAGATTTTTCTTTTAACTCTATAGTTAAAGTTTTTTCAGAGTACGCAGAGTATGAACTTCATCAAATTGAAGAAGAGCTTTTTTCAAATAATAAGGGAAAAAGAAAGTATTGGATAGAGATTATAAAAAAATCTATTTTAACTAAATCAAAATTTTCAAAAAATAAAAGTTCACTCAATAATAATTTTAATTCAATTGGAGACACTTTAAAAAAAGAAAATATAAATATAAATTCTGCTAAAGATATTAGCATAACCTTATTAGAAGCACAGATTGAAATACTTAAAGCAAAAATTCAAAAATATGATTGGAATTTATCTTTAAAAAGGCAATTAAAAGATAAAGAGAAAATTCTTCTTGAAGTTAAAGGTAGTGTTAAGAATAATAAAAAAAATAAAAAATAGTTTCACGAAAATATGAAAAATCTTGGGGGGTGAATAACCGTTACTATAAGAGCCTAAATATCGTGAAATCAGAAAAATAAATATGGCTCATTTATAGATTAATAAAGTAACGGTAATATGTATTTAAAGAAAATTCATCATGTAGCAATAATTTGTTCTGATTATGCAAAATCAAAAAACTTTTACACAGAAATTTTAAATCTTCAAATTATAAAGGAGACTTATCGTAAAGAGAGAAATTCATATAAATTAGATTTAGCAATTGGAAACTGTGAAATTGAGCTTTTTTCTTTTTTAGAGTCTCCTAAACGATTGAGTTATCCAGAAGCTACAGGGTTACGTCACTTAGCTTTTGAAGTTGAAGATATATTTAAAATGGTAGAATATTTAGATTCTAAAGAGATACAATGTGAGCCTATTAGAATTGACAAAATAACAGGAAAAAGATTTACATTTTTTCAAGATCCAGATAATCTTCCACTTGAAATTTATGAATTATAAAAAAATAAAGGAGGGAACCTATGGAATACCTAATTCTTCCAATGTCTGTAAAGGAATTTTCAAATTTACCAATAGAAGAAGTTCAAAAAACTTTTTTTTTAGAAGATTTAAAAAAAAGAAAAACTAAAAATGTTAACGGAAAACATGTTGTATCCTATAAGAGGCGCAAAAAGGGAATAAAGAAAACGAATATACACATTCTTTTCCAATATAATAATCATATTATTGCTTGTGCTTGTATGACAGAAGATGAAAAATATGAAAATCCAGATGAAGATGGATTTTATGGTGAATATCATTTTTTACCTGATACAATAGAAGTTTTTTCTCCTATTTCATTAGAGGAATTAGTAGAAATATGGCCAAATGATATTTCGTGTTTTTCTCAAGCAAAGAAGCTTCTAGAGTCAAATTCAAAACAAGAAGAAAAATTTAAAAATTTAAAAGAAAGACATAGATGTCTTCTTGAAGAAGATGAAATTTATAAAGAAAATGAAATTTTTTTTGAGGAATTAAATAAAAAGAAAAATCTTAGTGAAACTGAAAAAAATATTTTAATTAAATCTAGACTTGGACATTCAAAATTAAAAACATATTTATATAAAAAATATAGAAAATGTGAGATCTGTGGTATGAATTTAAAAGAATTATTAAGAGCTAGTCACATAAAACCATGGAGTAAATGTGAAACCGCTGAAGAGAGACTTTCTTCAGATAATGTTCTCCTTTTGTGCCCGAATCATGATGCTCTTTTTGACTTAGGTTTTATAAGTTTTGATCCAGATGGTAATATTTTGATTTCTGAAAATTTAAACCCAGAAAATAGAATTTTTAATAATGTAATAGAAAGGGTTAAAATAGAAATGAACAAAGAAAAACAGAAATATATGAAATGGCATCGAGAACAGATCTATAAAAAATAAAAAATATCAAAAAATGGTGTTAGTTTTGAAGTGCTGATTCTTAGAACATTAAGGATTTTAGTTTGTTTTTTTTGAAAAAAGTCATTTATAATCAAGGGATATTCAATTTTGAATACCCCTTCTTGTATCGTAAATAGATTCGAATAATAAACCACTGTTTAATCTTTTTACAAATCAATAAAAATATCTTATAATATTTATATACAGAAATCATTACTCCTAGAAAGAGAACACCCTTAAAGTGACTAAATTCTTCTCTAGTAGAGCTTTGCAAAAACTTAAAATTACAAAAAAGTCAAAAAAACATGAAAAATCACCTATTTTTT
>OGMJ01000919.1_pt1 | contig 14651 bp, 14 predicted proteins | sample 1573181 | NCBI WGS metagenome assembly OGMJ01 (sample SAMEA2582004, study PRJEB24529) | metagenome | biome: Human gut stool | place: China | collected 2011
AAACAATCGTTAAGGCAAGCGAGGGCGACCCGGAAGCTGTTGCCGCCGTTCTATCTCATTATGCCGGATATATCCGCTCCTGTGCGAAAATGGATGGACAGATCAACACAGATATGCAGGAACATATCGTCGGGCGGCTGATAGAAAGTTTGTTGAAGTTCCGCTTTGACCGCTAAACAGAAAAGTTGTATAATTAGAGCCTGACAAATTAAACTTTAATGAGGGTAGAGCAAATGGAACAGATTATCAATTATAGAGACATACCCACAGATAAAAGGATTGACATATTAAATGCTCTTGAGCGAATAGGTTTTTTTCCTGCATACGGCGGTGTGAAAACCATGCAACAAATTATGGAAAAGTCAGTTCCGGGTTCAGGTCCACAATTCTATTTCGTTTTCCGTGAAAATGAGTTGATAGGCTACAATTTTCTCATTGGTGACACTAAGAAATATAAAGCGTTCCCATGGCTTGCTATTAGCAATATGGATGAGCAGAAGTTGACTGTTTGTGAAGAACTGATGAAAATGCAAATTGCCTTTTTTGAAGAACTCGGAATGCAAAAGATAGCAGATCATTGTGTTAGAATTATGGAAGATTACAGAAAAGGAATTGGAAAGCGAAAAGAAAGCGATTGCAGATAAATTCCATTTGAAAAACGGCTAACAATTTAATACCGCCGCTCATCACAGCGGCACATAAGCAGTAAATCTTGAAAAAGGTTTGCTGCTTTTTTTGCGCCCATTTTCAAAAATCTTTGGCAAACCACACCGCCGGATTGTTGTAGGGAGCAGACAGGGAAAATAAAAAAATTTCCGCTGCGTTTGCCAAAACGCACCCTTTTCACCGTTGTAGTGGTGAACAGCGGGCAGAACACGCCGCCGCAATCGCTATATTGGTGGAGCAAGCCAGTATATCCGCAAACCAGAGCCGCCGAGGAAAGCGGTAGTTTTTTAGAGCAAGATTCTACCGAGGTGCCAAAATTCGCTCTCCGCTTATTTTTGCCCCTGCGGGAATCTTGTTGGGGAGTGCCTTCCCCAAACCCTGCTATGCGCCCTGTCGGGCGAGAAAGGAGGTCACAGACCATGCGAAAGAAATACAATACGCCCCACCGCCGTCATGTGGTAAAGACCCGCATGACCGATGAAGAATACGCCGACTTCACCGGGCGGCTGGCGGCTTATGAAATCAGCCAGTCCGAGTTTATCCGGCAAGCCATACGGGGAGCGACCATACGCCCCGTGATTACCGTTTCCCCCATCAATGATGAATTGCTTTCCGCTGTCGGGAAGCTAACCTCCGAGTACGGACGGATCGGCGGCAACTTAAACCAGATAGCCCGCTTTTTGAATGAGTACGGCGCACCCTACGCCAGCTTATCCGGCGAGGTACGGGGAGCCGCCGCCGACCTTGCTGCCCTCAAGTTTGAAGTCCTCAAGAAAGTAGGTGACGCTGTTGGCGATACTCAAACATATCAGCTCTAAAAATGCGGACTACGGGGACGCTGAAAAATACCTCACATTCGAGCATGACGAGTTTACCATGAAGCCCACCCTTGACGCAGACGGGCGGCTGATACCGAGGGCAGACTACCGCATTTCCTCACTGAATTGTGACGGGGAGGATTTTGCCGTTGCCTGTATGCGCTCCAATCTCCGCTATGGCAAGAACCAGAAACGGGAGGACGTAAAGAGCCACCACTACATCATCAGCTTTGACCCACGGGACGGCCCGGACAACGGCTTGACCGTTGATCGGGCGCAGGAGCTGGGCGAGAAGTTCTGCGCCGAGCATTTCCCCGGACACCAGGCCCTTGTCTGCACCCACCCGGACGGACACAGCCACACCGAAAATATCCATGTGCATATCGTCATTAACAGTCTGCGGATTGCGGAGGTTCCCATGCTGCCCCACATGGACAGGCCAGCGGACAGGAAAGCAGGCTGCAAGCACCGCTGTACGGACGCAGCTATGAACTATCTGAAAGCCGAAGTCATGGAGATGTGCCACAGCGAGGGGCTTTACCAGATAGACCTTTTGAACGGCAGCAAAGAACGCATTACCGAGCGTGAGTATTGGGCGCAGAAGAAAGGACAGGCTGCCCTTGACAGAGCCAACGCCCCTATTGCTGCGGACGGTATCGCGCCCCGGCAGACCAAGTTTGAAACGGATAAGGCGAAGCTGCGCCGGACTATCCGGGAAGCCCTTGCCGCTGCTTCCGGCTTTGATGAGTTTGCCGCCCTGCTTCTCCGGCATGGTGTGACCGTCAAGGAGAGCCGGGGGCGGCTAAGTTACCTCACGCCGGACAGGACGAAGCCAATTACCGCCCGGAAGCTGGGGGACGATTTTGACCGGGCTGCTGTCCTCTCCGTTTTGGAGCAGAACGCCGCCAGAGCCGCCGAAAAACCCGCAGCCATAGCGGAATACCCCGGCAGTATCAAAGACCGCTTACGGACGAAAAAAGAAGCGAAAAACGCCCCGAACAATGACGCTGTACAGCGCATGGTAGACATAGCCGCCAAGCGAGCCGAGGGGAAAGGACGGGGCTATGAGAAGTGGGCGACCATGCACAACCTCAAACAGATGTCGGCTACCCTCATGCTCTACCAGCAGTATGGCTTTTCTTCCCCGGACGAGCTGGACGCTGCCATTTCCGCAGCCAACACCGCCACGCAGGAGAGCCTTGCCGGACTGAAAGGGCTGGAAGCCGCTATCCGGGAGAAAAAGGAATTGCAGCGCAACCTTTTGGGCTATATCGGCACGAAGCCCGCCCGTGACGGTCTGAAAGCGCAGAAATCGGAGAAAGCCCGGAGAGCCTACCGGGAACAGCACGAAAGCGATTTTATCATAGCGGACACAGCCGCCCGTTATTTCCGGGAGCATGGAATAACCAAGCTGCCAGCCAGCAAAGCCCTGCAAAGGGAGATTGAGCAGCTTACCGTCCAGAAGAACGCCGGATATAACGACTACCGGGAGAAACGCCAGCGGGCGCAGGAGCTTCAGACAGTCAGACGCAATATCGACCAGATTTTAAGGGGCGCACCGAGCCAGCAGAAAAAGCGTGAACAGGAGCGTTAAAGACCGCCCCGAAATGATACCGAAACCCTACAAAAATACAGGTATGATATGAACCCTTACCGCAATACTCCCCGACTTCCAAACGGGGCTTACAGGGCAGAAAAAGCCCGAAAATGATACCGAGAACATACAGAAAATGCCCCCTATCCCGCTACACCGATAGGAACGGCAGAAAGGAGCTTACCATTGCCGAGAATGAGCAAGAAGCGCAAGGAAGAATTGGCGTTCTTCCTCAATGAGCGCAACCGTATCACCTACAATCCTCTTTGCCGCAAGTGCCGCCGCACCTGCAAGCAGAGTTTCCGGGCGTGCCTGATGGCTTGCCCGCATTACAGCTCCAAACGGTCTAAAATCTGTGAAGATAAGGGTGGAAAAACCGCAGAATAATTCCCTGTATCCGTATTTTCAAAGGTAGCCTTTATGATTTTTCATGTGTCGGGCTGCTTGCTGGCACATGGAGAAAAAGGCTTGATTTCAGACACTTTCAGACACACAAAATGGGAGTACAGCTTTTCGGTTCGTCCGAACGGCTGTACTCCCGCTTCTCTCAACAAAATAGAAGCAACTTTATTAAAGGCGAGATGTACTCATTATAGTGAAATGTTCTCGTACAGTTTCGATAGCTTATTCGCGAGTTTCTTATGAAAATATCCAAATTCCAACACATTGATGGAGCGACGCGCATCAATTAGGTTTTGCAATTTCGCCACGCCTTCTGTCGTCGGATGAACTTCAATAGCTTGTTGTGCGCCCTCAATTAAGCGAGAAATGCGGAAGTATTTCCAATTTTCAATTAGGCGCTCACAAACTCTACCAATAATTCCGACAGAGCATAGTAGAACATTTAATATGCTATTGTTCGTCAAAAAGAACAGAAAGATGCTGCTTATAAGAATCAATCCAAGCACCGTTGTAATAATACGTATTTTGACCATGTTGGAATTCCACCAAGTGTTTTGCCGTTGGCATTCAAACTGAGCCTCTATTCCCTCGTAGTCTTTTTGAAAAACGTACCAGTCTTGAACTCCGGGAGGCGAATCATATCCTGTATTTGTTATCTGAGTGGTTCCATCAAGGAGATTATGCTCATATATTTTTTCGGTTTGTTCTCGTATTTTGCGAAGTTCAGATTCTGAGAACTGATCAACTTGTATATCTAACACATAGGAGTCAAAATATTTCCTGAGCATAGAGGCCTGGCTAACTTTTTGGGATGTTATTCGCCCAAACACAAACGCCATGGCATCTGCAACACCGGGTATACCGTTTATGATAAACATCGGCCAACCAGATGGAAAGAAAACAGAAAATGCAGATACTAGGCATGCGATCCAGGTTAAATGGTTATATTTCTCTGCGGAATTAAAACACATACGAGCAGCATACTGAACTTTTAGTGCAAATTCACTGTTTTGCCGTTCTTGAATATCATTGCTGTTTATCATTTTTTCTTACCATCTCCTGTAGCAATAAATAGTCATTTCTTACAATTTTCTGCAATCGATTGTCTACACAGTACTTCATAATGAATGGGCCGTGGCAAGAACGGAGTCTTCGTCCTGAACCGCAAGGGCATAATATATGCCCGCGGTATTTTTTATCTGATATAAATGCCATTAATCTAATCGTTTTAACAACATTAGGCTCGTTGAAATAATCCGAATAGGTTTGAATGATGCCTTCCCAATCGTGTCCACGCTCTCCAAATGGAAATTCTCCATAGCGTTGAAAAAATTCATATGAAAAATAGTATGGTTCAACATATTCTATCATCCATGCTTCGAGGAAAAAACCATCAATAAACCGTATCTTGATGTTAGCATCTGTTTCGAGGCATAACTTTCCACTCAGATAGCGATGCGGATAGTTGCTATCGATGTGATTGCCAGCGTCTAATACATATGGAAGTTCCTCTGACTCCAACGGGATGACGATTTTCATTGAATACTCTTTGCAAACCTGAAACCCTTTTGAAGACCGGTTAACTAGAATAGGGCCAGTAAGCACGACTTGTGCCTCATCCATTGTGCATATCTGCAACTTATTGTATAGGTGCAGCAGGTTGTTAACCTGCTGCACCGCTGATTCTTTAGAAAAAATCATAGGCTTAGATAGGGTTTTGCTGCGCCTTGCAAAACGATAGGCTTTGGAGTGGTTGTGCTACAATACTTTCTTCCCAGGACAGAAGATACCGACATGCTCCCAAGCCCATTTTCGATTGCTGTTCTAAATTGCTGTTCGTTTTCCTGTTGCAAGGATTCAATGAGGTCGGCCCTGACAGCTTTGACCCACCGGAAGAAATACATTGGGATTCTTCCGTCTTGATTCCACCTGTCGGCCAAATTGTCCTCCGGGTTAGCAGGGTTTGATATGTACCATCTTCCATCCGGTCGAGAGAAAACAGTACGGCTGCCATACACCTGCGTAAACTCCTTAAATGTGAGCTTTTCCTGCTGGGCGTAGATGTTGAGTTCGTTGAGTACATACTCTAGCAATTCAAAGACGGAACAATCAGGGGTGTGCTGCGAGGCAATCTGGGTGATGACTGCATTGATTATTGCAGAAATTGGCTTGAGATCATCGCTATCCTTGAGTTTGGCATAAAATACATCTCTGTGGTATTTTAAAAGCTGAATAACACGTTGAAGGGCAGAACGATCCAGTTCATGCGGAATTTCCTCAACGGAAGAAAAAAGAGTTCTGTTATCTTCAAAGAGATGTTGCCGGTAAGCCTCCCTTGATGCGGCTAAAAAGGGGTCGTTAATCTTGTCAAACCATGCACGAAATCCTTTGGGGTTGTTGGTTAACCACGAGTAATTCCGTTCGCCGTTGTGCTTTGGAATAGCAATTGCTGTGCCAATCAGTTCAGGTGCCAAACTTTTTTGGGTGAGGCGGCTTTTGGTTTCACTAGTTTCATCTGCGGCAGGAACGATGTCGATTGTGAAACCCACGCCGTTGATACCGGCATATTCAACTGTGAAACATTCCTTACATACTTTTAGTTTCCCTCCATAGATGCCACTAGAGGTGAGCGCATCTTCGATTTTTTGACGAAGCTCGCTTGGAGCATAGTCCGCCCGGCTACCTCGAACTTGACAGATAACATCCAAATCGTAGTTTGCAGAGGGATCTTTGGCATTTGGACGGACTACGGTTCCAAAAGCAAAGGAGCCTTGCGGATACATGTCGGCTTCAATACCACAGTCGCCAAGGAATTTTGTTATCGCTTTGTACTTTTCAACGGCGTTTCTGTACATCGTCGGCGATATATCAAGGCTAGAGATAATGGACAGGATGTCTTTTTGACGTTCAGGTATATTCTTCACAAGAATACCTCTCTTTCTATGGTGTCAGTAGCGCTCAACTGTAACGAGTGCTATTTCTTGCCTACATAATATCACCTTCGTTCCGGAAAGTCAATTATTTATCGAAAAAATCGTTTTCTAATGCATTATTCATGATTGTACGGCAAAAATCCGGCGATTTTAATTGACAAAATCGTTTTTTGAAAGTATACTATCATAGTGCGCAACAAACGGGAGGATATAGCTATGTTAATACAGTTTTCTGTTTCTAACTTCTTATCGTTTAACGAGAAGGAAACGTTTTCAATGATAGCCGGTAAAGCTAGAAAAAATATTGATCGAGTTTTTAGTAACAAGAAAATTAAACTCACTAAGTGTGAAGTGATACTCGGAGCAAATGCATCAGGAAAATCCAATCTTGTGTCCGCATTTCAATTTACTCAAAGTGTAATAGTCGATGGTTTACCTCGCGGCTTTTCAAATAAATTTTTCAGATTAAATCCTGAAAATAAAACTGTTCCTTCCGAGTTTGAAATCGAACTTCTTTGCGGTTCAAAGATTTTTGTATATGGATTTTCTGTTATTCTTTCGACGGGAAGTGTTTTGGAAGAATATTTATATGAGAAGATAAGTCCCTCGTCTAAAAAGATGTTATTTAGTCGAGATACGGCTTTAGGTTTATTTGACGTAGGGAACTATTTCAAAAGTAACGATGCAATCGCAAAACTGAATAACTATGGTGAAGATAGTGTTGCTGATCAAGAAGTCTTATTCTTGACAATTATCAACAGGAACAAAGGAAAAATGTTTTCCGATTTTCCTGAATTACAAGTTCTACGAAATATATTTGAGTGGTTTTCCGATAGACTTAATATAAGTTTTCCGGATAGCATTCTTACAGGATATCCGTACTTTACTGATGCAAATCTAGATGAAATCGCTGAACTGTTAAATGCACTTGGTACGGGTGTTAGTGAATTAAAAATTGTTGAGGTTCCTGTAGAGGTGATAAAGAGCAAAATACCCGATGAGTTCTATAATAGAATTGTTGCAGATTTAGAAAAGGCAAATGCTCGTATACAGACAGAAACTGATGACCGCCCCAGAATTATGGCCCGCTCTTATAAAGAGTTTTACACTTTTGAGATAGATGCTAATGGAAAAATAACTATTACCACAATTGAATTTAGCCATGAAAACAAGAAAGTATTTTTCGATCTAAACGAAGAATCAGATGGCACCGCTAGGTTACTAGACTTAATAGAGATTTTGTTTAAGGTGTCTGATAATCGAGTTTTTATAATTGATGAAATTGATAGATGTCTACATCCATCAATGACGGTGAAGGTAATAGAATTGTTTTTGTCAATGGCAAAAAAGCGAAACACGCAGTTGATTATTACTTCTCACGAATCAAGGCTCATAGCATCTGAAATGCTTCGTAATGATGAAATCTGTTTTGTGTGCAAGACAGCAAAAGGAGAGTCTATCATTAACCCTTTGGAGAAATATCAACTCCGTGCGGATAAAAAAGTATATGCTGCATTATTTGATGGAACTTTAGATGCTGGTCCTTCTTTTGATGAGTCAAAATTATCCAGACTATCTGAATAGTACAGATAGGGTTGAACAAAACGCGAGTTTTGCAAAGTCGAGTCACAATATATAGGTTTTAAGTAAGTCGGATAGCACTATTTATTGTATAGTCTCATGAGCAAATCGGAGTTTTGCTCATCCCTAATAGTACAGAAAAATGTGAGGTGGAAAAACGCCACCTCACATTTTTTGTTTGCGTTTACAGTTGGCTAGCAATCAGTCGGTACACCGTCAGCGGCACATACCACACCGCCACGATCAGCCGCCATGCCAGAACAAAACCACCGATCACACCACCGATAATAAAGTTCAATGCAAACAGGGCGATTCCTCCACCCAGAGAGCCGCCGCCCGGCACGATCCAGAGGCACATCCGATGGAGACCAAACGGAAGTCCACAGAATACCCAGAGCCATACATAGTCAAGTTCTCCGTTCTTCATGCAGGCAGATTTGAAAATACAATACAGAATCAGCGCCACGGTCACGGGCAGTACACTTTTGAAGAAAAATACTTTGATTGCTTCGATTCTTGTCATCGGTAAAACCTCCTTCCGCAGTTCCATTATACAGGATGCCGGGAGCTGCGCCCAGCGTCTTTCAAAGAAATTTATTCAAGTTCATGCCGCCACTGTTGTTCCTGTTCCTTTGGAACGGTCAGCAGTGCATCTACATTCTGTTTGACAGTTTCGTATTCCTGTGCTTCGGTTCTTGCGGCTTTGTACTCCGCAAGGAGCCGTTCCTTTTCTGCGTTGAGATTGGCAAGCTCCGTTTTCATACTTTCCGTTGTCGGCAGCGGCACAGCCCCCAGTCGTTTCAATGCTGGCCATTATACATCCTCCTCTACTTTACGTTTGGACTTCAGAACTTCATCGAAAGCATCTTTTTGGATGCGTTTTACCCTTCCCAACTTCATCGTTGGAATTCCTTCTTTGAGAACCCACGAGTCAAGTGTTGGGCGGCTGATCCCGTAGAAAGCCTGAATTTCCTGAAAACTGTAGTATTTTCCATTCTTGGGACATTGCAGTTTTAGCGGCGGCTCCTCATGCGTTTCTTTTTTCAGTTTTTGAAGTTGGTATGTAGATTGGCTTTTAAGCCATGCCTTAAAACTTTTTTTGGTAATGCGCTGCCTGTCGGCCACGCGCTCAATAACGAAACAGTCTCGGTATTTTTTGCAGTCGAGAATCCAGTAGACCTTTTCTCTTGGAACACCGAGCAGTTTTGCCATTTCTGGGATGGAGATGGTTTGTGCTTCAATCTCCCGGTCACGCTCTCGATCAGCCGCAGTGCGGTGGCGGCTTTGTGACCGATACCAACGCTCAAATTCCTCTTTCGGAATCCGCATCCAGAAGTCTACCGTTTCTGCTTTCAACTTTCCCTGACGGACGAGTGTATAGACAGTGTCAGAGTCTACCTTTAATATTTCAGCAACTTCCAAAACAGAATATGACCGCTTGCAAAGTTCCTCGCCCGGTGGAGGACCATTGACCTTATGATATTTGACCTGATTGGCATACCATTTCTCAAAGCTGGAAATAACGATACGCCTTTTGTCGTTTATCAGAATGACTTCAAAGAGATTCTTATGAAGCAGCCAATAACTATCCGTTTTGCCGAGACCGAGAAGATGCTGCATCTCACGAACCGACATGGTTGTTTTAGCGGTGGTAGGTTCGGCTTTTCCGTATAAGGGAGCCGAAATATTCTGCACATCATCCATGAAGGGCACCTCCATCTATGTAAAAATTTAGCCGGGATTTCTCATCCCGGCTAAAGAATAGCAGATTTCGCTTGAAATGTTGAGGATGTCAAACAGCAGGATTGCGTTCAACAGTGCCATCATTGAGCCATGCTTCAAAGCTGGCTTTGGAAATACGGTAAGCGCCGCTTACCTTGAACCAGCGGAATTCGTTCTGCTTCAGCAGACGGTAGACAGTAGGACGGCTCAGGAGCAGCATATCCATCAGGTCTTCTACGGTATAGCAGCGGCTGTCCTTTGCTGTGGAAACAGGGGAGGAAACCGAGTTGGGCGAAGGTTCTTCATGGATAATCATTGGATAATACCTCGTTAAATATACTTAAAGTTAAAACTTGAGCGGCAATGCAGCCCGGCGGCTGCCACCATTATAAATAGTATAGACCTGCTGAAGGTACTTCGTCTTACCGGGAAGGCTTACGCCTGCGGTTCGAGCAAGGCGAAAAATCGTGAATGCATCGACCTGCCGCAGTTTGGCAATCAGACGGCCTTTGTTATATTCGGAGTGATACAGTTCTACAAAGCGGCAGATGCCGAGCAGGTTTGCGGAACTCATGGAATCAGGTTCGCCGTTCCAAGCGTTCAGCAAAACATCAAGGGATTCGATATACAGTTCCGGACCCAGCCGGATGAATTCGTGATAGGCGGTTGCAATGCAGCTGATCCGCTGCTTGCCTCGGCCTTCTTCAAAAGAAAGATGAACGCCAGCCAATTCGGTGGCCTGCTGGAATGCAACGGCAGCAGGCTCTCCTGCAAAAATCAGGGCACGGAGCTTCTGCCCTGCACTCAGCCGTTCCGAAATGCCTGTCTGCTGTGCAAACAGGAGGGCTTCTTCTCGTTCTGTCATACCAAAATAAACCTTGCAGCGAATCTGCAAATCTTCGCCGCCGTTCAGAAATTTCCGTGCAGCGATGGTGTTCTGTCCGTCCATCACATAGTAGTGCCCATCCCGAAAGCTGATCTTCGGCTCATTGGCAACCCGCTCGTCAAATTCTTTTGCGATGCGGGCAACACGAGCGGGGTGAAGAGCACGCTGATAAGTGTCGCGCGGCACGATCAGTTCGCTGCTGTTCAGGCACATCTCATGGTAAGGTTTTACAACTGCGTTCATCATAAAGGAACCTCCTTCTTCTTTTGCAGAAAATCAATTCCTGATTGGATAATCGAACTGATTTTCTTCTTTTCGTTATCGGATAAGCGGAAACTGGAATACCGTTCATAACAGATATTCCAGCGGAACATAAGCGATTGAAGTGCATCATCCAGTTCTGCGACCATGAACTCAACAGAAGATTCTGTCGGGGTGGAGAGCATCCTTTCCGATATCTGCTCAATGCTATGTAAATCGCCTTTTGTGTGCTTGGCGAGAGCAGGGGGCTGACTGTTCAGCACACGAAGATTCTGAAACTGCTGGGAGAGCAGCTCTTTTGCAGCGGCGAGAACATCCTCCTGCGGAGGAGCCGTAAGATATTTTCGGAATGACTTATACCCAATGAAGCCAAAGCTGTATTGTAGACACACTGACACTTGCCGCATTTCATATTTGGACAGGTGCCCAAGGTAGCTTAACACTCTGGATTTATCTGCGGGGCGCGGACTTTCGCAAATCGCCATAGATGGCGCACTCAAAAAGCGATTGTGCAGAATAAAATGCGTCGGCATATTTCGCTTTTTGATCTGTGTTGTCAACGGAACGACCAGAAGAACATTGGAGTAAAAATTACCGTCATCGTTCTGGACAACAATGGCGGGTCGGATGCCGCCTTGCTCGGAACCGCTGTAAGGATTCAGATCCATCATGTAGACATCCCCGCGCTTGTACATCCAGTTTGCGGGCATAGGCGGATACTCTTTCTCTTTTTTGCCTCGTGTTGCCAATTTAGATTTCTCCTCTCTATCCGTATATGTAACAGTGGGCTGCTCGCACAGCCCACCCTACTATCTCAAACAGCAAAAATGCTGTGATTTATAGTTCTATACCTTTCCGTATTTGTCCCCGACATCCCCGGAAAACGAAAACTCAGTTTTCGTGTGGGAAATCTTTCAGCCGTCCGGCAGCGTACCGAATCCATAGGGTTCTCACCTCTCCGTGGTTCACACCGAGCTGCCCGAAGGCAGAAGTATCATTATTCTGTGATGGCTCTTAGCTATGGAGAAGCTGTCACCCATTTACCGTCAACCTACCGCTCATTCCCTCAGTGGGAGATCATCGCATTTGTTACGGACGTAGCTCATCATCACAGGAACGTGACTGAAGAATGCGTGTTCAATTTTCAAGGGACGGGATAGCTTGAGGGCTGCTTTGAATGCTTGCCGAAGCTATGGCTGTATTGTAACCGATGCGGAACGAAATGAACAGGAACTCAGAGTTCACAATTTTTGAGGAAAATAGGAAGTATCGTTCCTGTTTCTCGATGAGCCGTCAAAAATATATTTCTTGACTTTATGTAAGAAATGAAGTATTATACTCGTAAGAAACTAACTTACGAGTATATAAATTTGACAGATACACTTTGGGGAGGGAACAAAATGAGCCGATTTTACTGCCGCGATGAGGAACTTCGGAAGTTAAACAAACGATATGAGAATGGAAAGTTTGAATGCGTTGTCATTTACGGCAGACGCCGTGTTGGAAAAACTGCGCTGATCAATGAATTCTGCAAGGACAAACCGACCATTTTCTTCTCTGCTTTGAATACGACCGGAAAAGAAAATCTGGAAGCCTTGTCCAAGGCAATCATGAGTTTTGAACGACCCAATGCAGAATCATCCCCGGAATTTACAACCTACGATGCAGCATTGGATGAACTGACAGCTCTCTCCAAGGAGCAGCGGATCGTATTTGTGATTGATGAGTACCCTTATCTTGCAAAGGCTAAACCCGCTATTTCCGCAATGCTTCAGCACATCATCGATCATAAATGGACGGATTCCCAAATGTACCTGATCCTGTGTGGCTCGTCCATGAGTTTTATGGAAAGTCAGGTCTTGGGCAAAGAAAGCCCTCTGTATGGGCGCAGAACAGCGCAATTCAAGATCATGCCGCTGGATTACAAGGAAACAGCGGTATTCCATCCGAATCTGTCCGAGGAAGATAACGCCCTAATTTATGGCATTACAGGCGGCGTTCCGCATTATATCAACAAATTGGATGTTCGGGACAGCGTAGATGAAGCACTGATGGAAAACTTGTTTGACCGTTCCAGCTACCTCTATGAGGAACCGGCCAACCTGTTAAAGCAGGAGCTGCGTGAGCCGGCAATTTATAATGCAATCATCAAGGCAATTTCAGAGGGGGCTTCTCGCCTGAATGATATCACCACGAAGGTTGGTGAAAAAAACTCTGTGGTGGCGAAGTACCTCAAAACGTTGATAGACCTTGGAATCGTCAAAAAAGAAACGCCGATCACAGAGAAACCGGGCAAAAAAAACGATTTATCTTCTGGCGGACAATTTTTTTCGTTTTTGGTACCGTTTTGCGCCGGTCAATGCAAGTGCCATTGATTCGGGGCGGATCGCAAAGATCTACCCCCATGCGGTGAAACAGTATTTTCCAGACTATATGGGTCTGATTTTTGAGAAGATGTGCCAAGACTACTTGCTCTATTATGCGAATGATCTTCCTATCGAGTTGAGTGAGATCGGGCAGTGGTGGGGAACCGACCCTCAAAAAAAGAAGCAGATCCAGATCGACATTGTCGGAACGCCGGTTGAGGGCAATGACTATATCATCGGCTCCTGCAAATACCGCAATGAAAAAATCGGTTTGGACGAACTGGAACTGATTCGGGAATATGCAGCAGTCTTTGGGAAAGGAACAAACTACCACTACTACATTTTCTCGAAAGGCGGATTTACGGACGGACTACTTCAGGCACAGGAACGCGGAGAAGTACAGCTGCTTACCCTTGCCGATATTTTTGAATACCAGACACGCAAAGACACCACAGCACTACGCTGAAAACATTTTGAATCGGGAATTTCATGCAGAAAAGCCAAACGAAAAGTGGCTGACAGATGTGACGGAATTCAAGTATTACGAAGGTCCTAGAGTTAAGAAAGTTTATCTGAGCGCTATCCTTGACTTATATGACAGACGTATCGTTTCTTTTGTGATTCGGGATACAAATGATAACAAGCTTGTGTTCGACACTTTTGCAAAGGCCGTCCAGAGCAATCCTGATACACATCCGATCTTTCACAGTGACCGTGGATTTCAATATACCAACCGATATTTCTACCAGCGGCTGGTCAATGCTGGCATGACACAAAGCATGTCTCGTGTTGGCCGCTGTATTGACAATGGTCCCATGGAAGGGTTCTGGGGTATTCTGAAGCGAGAGCGTTATTACGGGAGGCGTTTCACAAACCGTGCTGAACTGGTGAAAATGATTCGCAGTTATATTCATTACTACAACACTAAACATCTCCAGCGTAACCTTGGCGTTCTGACACCGTTGGAAAAGCATGACCTTTATTTGAAAGCGGCTTGAGATATTTTTTTGATTTGTTTCGTTGTCCTCTTGACGGGGTGCACACCAAAATGGTAACAGCCACTTTCACACAATAAAGCGTTACGATTGTTTGGTTGATGGTCAAAATGACCACCAACCAAAATCTGTGCGTTATGGCTGGGTGGCAAGTGGATATTTTGTCCATTTACCACTTCCAAGTGGTGAGTTACGGTTTTCGTAACCCACCACAGAGTGACCGTGTTACGGTAATTTGGTAAGTACTGAAAAGCAGCACTTACCAGATTTCACCGTGGCTTGACAAAATGTCAAGTCGAGGTTAAGCGTAACATGGATAGAATCAATGTGTTCAATTTGAACACATTGAACGAGCTGTAACGTAGAAGATGTTTCTGGTGAATGACGCTTTGTGTCATTCACCACATCAACTGGCCATTTTGACCAG
>OGMJ01000925.1_pt1 | contig 14559 bp, 10 predicted proteins | sample 1573181 | NCBI WGS metagenome assembly OGMJ01 (sample SAMEA2582004, study PRJEB24529) | metagenome | biome: Human gut stool | place: China | collected 2011
AACGATTTGTCGATATAACCTGCCGGTGACGATCGTTATTTTTAATAATGGCGGCATCTACAGAGGAGACGGTGTTGATCTCAGTGGCGCTGGTGCACCATCACCAACGGATCTGTTGCACCATGCAAGGTATGACAAATTAATGGATGCGTTTCGTGGCGTTGGCTATAACGTCACCACGACAGATGAACTTCGTCATGCTTTAACCACCGGTATTCAGTCGCGCAAACCGACCATTATTAATGTGGTCATCGACCCTGCAGCAGGAACTGAAAGTGGCCATATTACCAAACTTAACCCAAAACAAGTCGCTGGTAATTAAATACTGACATCGTCTCCTCTTGCCAACTCATTATGCGATGGTGAGGGGACCCTTATCGGAAATACTATTATGCTAACATTTTTTATTGGCGATTTATTGCCTATTATCGTAATCATGCTGTTGGGTTATTTTAGCGGCAGACGAGAAACTTTTTCAGAAGATCAAGCCCGGGCATTTAATAAACTGGTATTAAACTACGCGCTTCCTGCAGCCCTATTTGTTTCTATTACCCGGGCAAACAGGGAAATGATTTTTGCGGACACTCGTCTGACCCTTGTATCACTTGTGGTTATTGTCGGATGTTTCTTTTTCTCCTGGTTTGGTTGCTACAAATTTTTTAAACGTACCCATGCAGAAGCAGCTGTATGTGCATTAATTGCAGGTTCACCTACCATTGGATTCCTGGGGTTTGCAGTTCTCGATCCTATTTATGGTGATTCCGTATCAACAGGTTTAGTGGTAGCAATTATTTCTATTATTGTTAACGCAATTACTATTCCTATTGGTCTGTATTTGCTGAATCCTTCCTCAGGAGCGGATGGTAAGAAGAATAGTAATCTGAGCGCATTAATTTCTGCGGCAAAGGAGCCAGTAGTATGGGCACCTGTTCTGGCAACGATCCTAGTGTTGGTTGGGGTAAAAATTCCGGCAGCATGGGACCCAACCTTTAATCTGATTGCGAAGGCTAACTCAGGGGTAGCGGTATTCGCTGCGGGGTTGACTCTGGCTGCACATAAATTCGAGTTCAGTGCCGAAATTGCTTATAACACCTTCCTGAAGCTGATTCTGATGCCACTGGCACTGCTTCTCGTTGGTATGGCATGTCATTTGAACAGCGAACATCTGCAGATGATGGTACTGGCAGGCGCATTACCGCCGGCATTCTCCGGAATCATTATTGCCAGCCGGTTTAATGTCTACACCCGTACTGGTACAGCGTCATTGGCTGTGAGCGTACTGGGCTTTGTCGTCACGGCTCCCTTGTGGATTTATGTCAGTCGACTGGTTTCATAATTAATCATGTTATTGATTTTACATAAATGCCGAAGTGTCTTTTCACCTTCGGCTTTTTTCAAGGCATAAGCAAATGACAAATAATGAAAGCAAAGGGCCGTTTGAAGGCTTATTAGTTATCGATATGACACATGTCCTTAATGGACCTTTCGGAACTCAACTTCTTTGTAATATGGGCGCAAGGGTAATTAAAGTTGAGCCGCCGGGTCATGGTGATGATACCCGCACATTTGGTCCCTATGTGGATGGACAGTCACTCTATTACAGTTTTATTAATCATGGCAAAGAGAGTGTGGTTCTTGATTTAAAGAATGATCACGATAAAAGTATATTTATAAATATGCTCAAACAAGCTGATGTATTAGCTGAGAATTTTCGCCCAGGTACAATGGAAAAACTGGGGTTTTCATGGGAAACGCTTCAAGAAATCAACCCGCGCCTCATATATGCTTCATCGTCAGGTTTCGGACATACCGGTCCGCTAAAAGATGCTCCTGCCTACGATACCATCATTCAGGCAATGAGCGGGATAATGATGGAAACAGGATATCCTGATGCTCCGCCAGTGCGCGTTGGTACATCTCTTGCGGATCTATGCGGCGGTGTCTATTTATTCAGCGGAATAGTGAGTGCACTTTATGGCCGCGAAAAGAGCCAGAGAGGGGCGCATGTCGATATAGCGATGTTTGATGCCACGCTGAGTTTTCTGGAGCATGGTCTGATGGCATATATCGCGACAGGGAAGTCACCACAACGTCTGGGAAATCGCCATCCCTACATGGCACCTTTTGATGTTTTCAATACTCAGGATAAGCCGATTACGATTTGTTGTGGTAATGACAAGCTTTTTTCTGCGTTATGCCAGGCACTGGAGCTTACGGAACTGGTTAATGATCCCCGATTTAGCAGCAATATTTTACGCGTACAAAACCAGGCTATTCTTAAACAATATATTGAGCGGACGTTAAAAACGCAGGCAGCTGAAGTTTGGTTAGCCAGAATACATGAAGTTGGTGTACCCGTCGCGCCGTTATTAAGTGTGGCTGAGGCCATTAAATTGCCACAAACTCAGGCGAGAAATATGTTGATTGAAGCCGGGGGAATAATGATGCCGGGTAATCCGATAAAAATCAGCGGCTGCGCGGACCCGCATGTTATGCCGGGAGCGGCAACGCTCGACCAGCATGGGGAACAAATTCGCCAGGAGTTCTCATCATAAATGTAAGATGTGCTGGTAAATAGCTCCCACATTTGAACATTGTGGGAGCCGCTATTTAGTCATTTTTCTGACAGAAAACAGCAATCTCCTGGTCCAGCTCTGCAATGTGTTCTTTTACAGAGTTCAGCAACTGAAGAATTTCAGGCTTACTGTCATCTGAAACAGGTGTTATTTCTAACTGATGGCTAATATTAATCAACTTTTGCAAATTCAGGATGTTAGCCGCACCGTGGATGCGATGAATACACTGATGGAAAGTTCTGTTATCGCCAGCTTCTAGTGCTTGAAACGCAGCGGGTAGATCTTTATGCGTTTCATGCTGGAAAGTCATGAGAATCTCCTGCATCAGTTGTAGATCGTTCGCCGTATTATTTTTCAGGGCTTCGATATCAAGGTGGCGATACTGAGGTGCAATATGCGCAACTTGGTGTAACTGACTTAAATGTGTTTTCAGTACATCCAGGGTCAACGGTTTGAACAAACATAAGTTCATGCCGCAACTTAACCCTTTTTCACGTTCGTTAGCCTGTGCGTTGGCTGTAAGCCCCCAGATGGGTAAGGAAGAATTTTGCTCACGGAGTTTGCGAGTCAACTCAAAACCATCCATATTCGGCATATTAACGTCAGTAATAAGCAGATCATAATGTTGCATACTGACTTTGTGTAGCGCTTGCACACCATCAGTGGCTTCATCAACATCATATCCTAATAGATTTAGCTGGCGTTTGAGTAATAGCCTGTTGGTCGGATGATCATCCGCGATTAATATGCTCAACTTTTCAGGTAGTGTGATGGGTTGTTCTGCTTTTGCCTCGACAGTCGCCACTTGCTGGCTAATTTCTACCGGGATTGTGATCGTAAATGTTGTTCCTATGCCTGGATGACTTTCTAATGACAAATCGCCCTGCATATTTTTAATTAATTCTTTGCAGATCATTAAGCCTAAACCAGAACCTGTTTGCTGACGACCTGCACTTGTTTGGCTGTAGCGTTTAAACAGTTGTTGTTGTTCTTCCTGCGATAATCCACTTCCAGAATCCATAATCGTCATTTTGATAACAGCGTGGTTGTCATCAATGTGACCCAGGGAGGTCGTAATTTTTACTGCCCCCTCGGTGGTAAATTTGAGAGCATTACTCAGTAAATTTGATAAGACCTGCTTAAACGCCTGAGGGTCGATCTTAACCAGGTAATGTTCAGGAAACGTACTGCTGCAACTTAATGCGATCGATTTGCTTGCAGCAATCGCACCGAAAGAGTGACAAGTGTTCTGGACTAAAGTAGGGATATCGACCCATTGTGGTTGAAGTTGATAGTTACCCGATTCAATTTTGTCGACATCAAGGATTTCACCAATTAAGCCGAGGAGTGATTGTCCGGTGGCGTAGGCAAGTGAAATCGCCTCCACCCGTTGCTCCTTGCTAAGACCAGAACCCGACAGAAGTTCCAGGAAGCCCATAATGGAGCTTATTGGTGTTCTTATTTCGTGACTCATCGTTGCCAGAAACTGACTTTTTGCTACGGTAGCCTTTATCGCTTTATTTTTTTCTACCTCGAGTGCATTAATTAGATCACGCGTTTCAGTAATATCTTGCCAACCACAAATATATACTGCATTGTCACTTGCAGGAAGATTGCATAATGTATGCCAGTGATTAATGCATCTTTTCTCGATGCCATTATCAATTTCAAATACCTGTGTGTATATTGTTCGATTTTCTTTCGTTTCTGCTGTGACTTCATGCGCATTAGAAAAAACATCTTTAAAGGGTGAGTCACTGTTTTCTAATGGTAACATTGCATTTTTGTAGTAATCCGCAGTGAAATAATGTTCAAAAGCACTATTATGACTAATGACATTACCTTGCCAGTTTACAACATAAGTTGGATTCGGTAAGGAATCCGAGAGTGCTTTTCGGAATGATATTTGGTTTTCTAAATCACCCTGAATGACTTTACGACGACGAACTGAGCGTAACAGGTAGAATCCCCATAAAAGGCTACTGCCAACTAATAAAACGGATAATGTCGTAACAATATAAAATTGCTCGCTATATAGGTCCCATGTGTCAATGGTCACATTGGGCATTTTAATCCATTTTTCCGTCAGGCGCAGAACTTCGCTTGGGGGAATTGCATTCAGTGCTTTATTAATAATATCCTTAAGTTCCGGTTCTCCGCGAGGAAAAGCGAACGAAAGCGATGCATTCGGAACGCCAGGAATAAGAAAATGATAAAGTTCATTAGGATAGTAATGATCGATCATGTAACGCGAATTTAACTGTGTCGCGACCAGAGCATCAAGTTCACCTTCCTTAACCTTGTGAAATGCAGCGCTGGCATTATCGACCTGTATCCATTCAACCTCCGGATACATCTCTTTTAATTGCGAATGCAGCTCATAATAATATGGAATGGCAACTTTCATTCCTTTTTTTAATGTTTGTTCACTGTCAGGCGCTTTTTGCATGACAAAAACGTAAGGCGTTGTTATGAAGGCTTCAGCAAATAAAACATTATTTTCTCGATCTTCACTATAAATAGCGCCAGGTATTATATCCCATCCTCCGGGGCTAAGCTGTGTTCCAGCATGGATATTGTGTGAAACGGTGATCGGAGAAAAATTTAAACCTGTTTGCAAGGTAATAATATTAAGAATATCCCCCATAACGCCCCGAACCGAGCCATTTTCATCCGTCATAGAATAGGGGGGCGAGTAAGGATTTTCCAGCACCTTTAAATTGGGATGCTGCTTAATCCACTGTTTTTCATGTTCAGTGAGTTCTAATGGTTTGTTCAGAAAGGCCAGGTTTCCTGTATCAAGCCAATTTTGTGATACTTCATAGCGAACTTCATTTGTTAAAGCATCAACAAATCTATTGAGTACTTCATTAAGAATGACAGATTCTTTTCTGGTCAAGAAAAAATTATATTGACGCGGCGAGTTATAATATTTCACTACATTTAAGGAGTGAGTGAAATAGCGGGAAATCATACTGCTGGTAATGATGTTACTACCAATAAAGTAATCATTGTGCCCAGCTGAGACGGATGCTAATGCCTGATATAAATTTGTAAAAGAGATAATTGTTGCTTTTGGAAATGATTGATGAATTACCTCGTCTGGGGGGTAATTTGCTACCCGAGCAATATTTACTGGTTTTGGTGAGGTAAGCGGTCGCATTGAGTCGTGAAGGGTGGTTACCAGCGCCGGAAAGGTAATTATCAATGGTTTGGTTGCAGCAATGTCATTATTAAGAGGCGGCGAAGTAACTAAATGTGATAACACTATATCGACTTCACCTTCTGCAAGCGCGTCCATTGCATTTTGATGATCTGCGTATTCCCGGAGTGTTAATTTGATATTTAACGCTCTTTTTAAAAGATTTAAATAATCAGCATTAATACCACGAACCCGTTGCTGCGAATCGGTATGCAACAACGTAGCCGTTTGGGACTTATGTACTGCAATCACAAGATTTTTTTTGCTCGCTAACCAACGTAATTCCTTGTTGCTCAGACGTAGTGGATCAAGTGTGACACGGTTGTTACTACTGATGCCACGATATTCGATGTAATCTTCGTCTGCGAAACTTATGGTCGACCAAAGACCACAACAGAGAAGAAAAATATAGGGTAAAAACTTCATGTGGTTAGCCGATTTTGTTACGTTGTGCGAATGTGTAAAGATCCATCAGTGATTTACATTCTAATTTTTCCATCAGGCGACTTTTATAAGTGCTGACAGTTTTGTTGCTGATGAACATTTTTTCAGCAATATCATTATTATCCTTGCCATCAAGAATATACCGCATGACACTAATTTCTTGTTTCGATAAGGAGTCGAGTTTTTGCTGGTCGGACGTTAAACTTCCAACAAACCGGTTGAGAGAGAAGGGGAAATAGCAGTAGCCATTTTTTGCAGCTTCAATAGCCGCAATGATATTGTTCATGCCTTCTTTTTTACTCACGAAACCATTAGCGCCAGCATCAGCACAATGTTTCCCGTAAAAATGGTCATTTTTAGCGGAGACGATAATAATAATTCCGCTATATTGGCGCTTCCTCAGCGTTTCTAACACCTGGATACCGTTAACTCCGGGGATATCGACATCAATGATGACGATATCAGGCTTAAGTGTTTCCACCCGCTGAACGGCACTTCCGCCTTCAGTCAACTCTGCTAAGATTTCAATATCGTTTTTGATCAATAAATTACGAATTGCTGCGATAGCAAGAGGATGGTCATCAATAATTATTGCGTTCATAGATTATTCCCTTTGCAATGAAGCATCTCCCTTCTCCCTGTAGTAATACAGACATAAGGCGTCATCTCATTTTCTCAATAAAAATAAGAAAATCTGAGCTTCCTTTAAGATAATTCGACAAGTATACCATATAAATAGTCGGCATAAATGAAATGTCAACAATAAAATCAGGGATTGTACCGATGATTTATAGTTTCAAGTTGGCACTATAAGTCTTCTTACTAATCCTACAGGCGTAAGAATTGTATTGCAAAAGCCACGGTTTAGTCCTCTGTTGTTTTTTTTGCACCTCATTTAAATTAGGCCTCCAACGTTCCTGGGATAATGTGCAACACATGCACTGTGTTTGATATGAAGAATGAATGCTCTTTTCATTCAATTCATAAATTTCATCTATGAGAAATGAGAGATAATAGTGGAACAGATTAATTCAAATAAAAAACATTCTAACAGAAGAAAATACTTTTCTTTATTGGCGGTAGTTTTATTTATTGCGTTTTCAGGTGCCTATGCCTATTGGTCAATGGAATTAGAAGACATGATTAGTACAGATGACGCCTATGTCACGGGGAATGCAGATCCAATTTCTGCACAAGTCTCAGGTAGTGTCACTGTCGTTAATCATAAAGATACGAACTACGTTCGACAAGGTGACATTTTAGTTTCACTGGATAAAACTGATGCCACTATCGCACTCAATAAAGCTAAAAATAATCTGGCAAATATTGTTCGGCAAACGAATAAACTGTACTTACAGGATAAACAATACAGTGCCGAAGTCGCTTCAGCACGTATTCAGTATCAACAATCTTTAGAAGATTATAACCGTCGAGTGCCGTTAGCGAAGCAGGGGGTTATTTCAAAAGAAACGCTGGAGCATACCAAAGATACGTTAATAAGTAGCAAAGCGGCATTGAATGCCGCTATCCAGGCTTATAAAGCGAATAAAGCTTTAGTAATGAACACACCATTAAACCGTCAGCCACAAGTCGTTGAAGCGGCGGATGCAACTAAAGAAGCCTGGTTGGCGCTTAAACGTACGGATATTAAGAGTCCGGTTACCGGCTATATTGCCCAGAGAAGTGTTCAGGTCGGCGAAACAGTGAGCCCCGGACAATCGTTAATGGCTGTCGTACCGGCACGTCAAATGTGGGTTAATGCCAACTTTAAAGAAACACAACTCACGGATGTACGGATTGGTCAATCGGTCAATATTATCAGCGATCTTTATGGTGAAAATGTTGTGTTTCATGGTCGGGTGACAGGGATCAATATGGGAACCGGCAATGCGTTCTCCTTATTACCTGCACAAAATGCGACAGGGAACTGGATCAAAATCGTTCAGCGTGTACCGGTTGAAGTTTCTCTTGATCCAAAAGAACTCATGGAACATCCCTTGCGTATTGGTTTATCGATGACAGCAACTATTGATACGAAGAACGAAGACATTGCCGAGATGCCTGAGCTGGCTTCAACCGTGACCTCCATGCCGGCTTATACCAGTAAGGCTTTAGTTATCGATACCAGTCCGATAGAAAAAGAAATTAGCAACATTATTTCGCATAATGGACAACTTTAATGGCAATCACTAAATCAACTCCGGCACCATTAACCGGTGGGACGTTATGGTGCGTCACTATTGCATTGTCATTAGCGACATTTATGCAAATGTTGGATTCCACTATTTCTAACGTCGCAATACCGACAATATCTGGCTTTCTGGGAGCATCAACAGACGAAGGCACCTGGGTTATCACCTCGTTTGGTGTAGCAAATGCCATTGCGATCCCTGTTACTGGCAGGTTGGCACAAAGAATAGGCGAATTAAGATTATTTTTACTTTCAGTAACCTTTTTTTCGCTGTCTTCATTAATGTGTAGCCTATCGACCAATCTTGATGTGCTGATATTTTTTAGAGTCGTTCAGGGGTTAATGGCGGGGCCGTTAATTCCACTGTCACAGAGTTTATTATTAAGGAATTACCCACCAGAAAAAAGAACATTTGCTCTGGCATTATGGTCAATGACCGTGATTATCGCTCCGATATGTGGGCCGATATTGGGCGGTTATATTTGTGATAACTTTAGCTGGGGTTGGATATTTTTAATCAATGTCCCTATGGGGATTATCGTCCTGACATTATGCTTAACCTTACTTAAAGGAAGAGAAACTGAGACTTCACCGGTCAAAATGAATCTACCAGGACTGACCCTGTTAGTGCTCGGTGTTGGTGGCTTGCAAATTATGCTTGATAAAGGGCGCGATCTGGATTGGTTCAACTCGAGTACAATAATAATATTAACAGTAGTATCAGTTATTTCTCTGATCTCTTTAGTCATTTGGGAGTCGACCTCAGAGAACCCGATTCTTGATCTCAGTTTGTTTAAGTCCCGTAACTTCACCATTGGTATTGTGAGTATCACATGCGCGTATTTATTTTACTCTGGAGCGATCGTCCTTATGCCGCAGTTACTCCAGGAAACGATGGGGTATAATGCGATATGGGCCGGGCTTGCTTATGCGCCCATCGGCATCATGCCACTATTAATTTCACCTTTGATAGGACGTTATGGCAACAAAATAGACATGCGGGTGTTGGTGACATTCAGTTTTTTGATGTATGCGGTTTGCTATTACTGGCGTTCTGTGACATTTATGCCAACGATTGATTTTACAGGCATCATTTTGCCGCAGTTTTTTCAGGGATTCGCCGTTGCCTGTTTCTTTTTACCCTTAACAACGATTTCGTTTTCAGGCTTGCCAGATAATAAATTTGCCAATGCCTCGAGTATGAGTAATTTTTTTCGTACCTTGTCAGGATCAGTTGGTACGTCGTTGACAATGACGCTGTGGGGACGACGCGAATCGTTACACCATAGTCAGTTGACAGCAACCATCGATCAATTTAACCCCGTGTTTAATTCATCGTCACAAATTATGGATAAATATTATGGTTCGCTTTCAGGAGTTCTTAATGAAATTAATAATGAAATAACCCAGCAGTCACTTTTTATTTCTGCAAATGAGATTTTCCGTATGGCGGCTATTGCTTTTATCTTACTTACGGTTTTGGTTTGGTTTGCGAAACCGCCGTTTACAGCGAAAGGCGTTGGGTGATGATAAAAGGAGGGGGTTATAGCGGGTAAGACCGGGGATCTTAAGTCTGCGCCATCGGCAGCATCGCTCACCCAGGGAAAGGATTGCGATGCTGCGTTGAAACGTTATTAACGGCCTTTTGCCAGATATTGATTCATCTCTTCTTCCGGCACCATTCCACCTCCCGTCGCCCACACCAGATGAGTGGTATTACGCAGTTGTTCTGCGCTGAAACCGTGCATCTGTTGGTAACTTACTGATGCACACACGCGCTGAGGTCCGGCCATACCCGCCAGTGCCGAAGGTTCAAGACGAATACCTTCTTCCTGCGCCAGCCAGCCAAGCATGTCATACATGGTTTGATCGCTAAGGGTATAGAAGCCATCCAGCAGACGCTCCATTGCCCGCCCGACAAAGCCTGATGCGCGACCAACTGCAAGGCCATCCGCTGCGGTAAGGTTGTCGATACCAATATCCTGAACAGAAATCTGATCGTGTAATCCTGTATGGACGCCTAACAACATACAAGGGGAGTGCGTTGGTTCGGCAAAAAAGCAGTGAACATGATCGCCAAACGCCAGTTTAAGCCCGAATGCGACGCCACCAGGACCACCGCCAACACCACACGGCAGATAGACAAACAGAGGGTTATCAGCATCGACGATACGGCCTTGCTGGGCAAATTGCGCTTTAAGACGCTGGCCAGCGACGGAATACCCAAGGAACAACGTGCGGGAATTTTCGTCATCAATAAAGAAACAGTTCGGGTCAGACTGCGCTGCTTTACGTCCTTCCTCGACGGCAACACCATAATCTTGCTCATATTCCACGACCGTAACGCCATGGCTGCGCAGTTTCGCTTTTTTCCATGCCCGGGCATCAGCAGACATATGAACTGTCACCTTAAAGCCAATGCGGGCGCTCATAATGCCGATTGATAACCCCAGATTTCCGGTTGAGCCCACAGCAATGCTGTATTGGCTAAAGAACTGTTTAAACTCCGGAGAAAGCAGTTTGCTGTAGTCATCATCAAGCGTCAGCAACCCCGCTTCCAGAGCCAGTTTTTCTGCGTGTGCCAGGACTTCATAAATCCCGCCGCGTGCTTTTATGGAGCCGGAAATGGGCAAATGGCTATCTTTTTTCAGTAACAGTTGCCCGCTGATCGGTTGCTGATATTCTTTTTCCAGCCGTTTTTGCATAGCTGGAATGGCAACCAGTTCTGATTCAATAATCCCCCCAGTGGCAGCAGTTTCAGGAAATGCTTTTGCCAGATAGGGTGCAAAACGGGATAAGCGCGCATGGGCGTCCTGAACATCCTGTTCGGTCAGGCCAACATAAGGTAAACCTTCAGCCAATGAGGTCGTGCCAGGATTAAACCAGGTGGTTTCTTTAAGAGCAACCAGATCCTTTACCAACGGATACTGGGCGATGAGCGAGTTCATTTTAGCGTTTTCCATAGTACGTCTCTTTGCGCTTAGATGATAAATGACAGCAGGAATGTGCCCGCCAGAGCGACGACTGAAGCGATAAATGTCGCTGTCGTATAGTATTTAAATGTTTCATTGAGCGTAGCGCCGCAATATTGCTTCACTAGCCAGAAAAGCGAGTCCGTAACGATCGTGCAGCCAATTGCACCTGAACCGATAGCAATCGCAATAATTTCCGGGCTGATGTCGGGATACAGCGGCAGCATGGGTGCAACAATTGCCGTTGCCCCCATCATTGCCACGGTAGCGGAGCCCACTGCCGCATGCAGAATAAGAGCCACTAACCAGGCCAGAAGAATCGGGTGCATATGCATATTGGAGAGAATAACTGCCAGCGTATCAGCGAGACTGCTGCTTTTTAAAATGGCGTTGAATGCGCCTCCGGCCCCGATAATCAGCAAAATATTAGCAATAGAACCGAAGCCATTTTCCGTATGTGTGAGCATCGTCCCCATGCTCATATGCTGGCGTATACCCAACACATAATAGGCGACAAACACGGCGATAAACATGGCAGTGATAGGGTTGCCAATAAACTCAACCAAGATATACAAACCACTCTCACGCGCCATATTCAATTCGGCAATCGTTTTAACCAACATCAGCGCAATGGGTAGCAGTATGGTGAATAACGTTGCGCCTAATGACGGTAGTGTTTTTTCATCGCGAACTTTGAGATCTGCAAACTCTGTGGGTACAGGTTTAAAGGGCAGTCGTTGACCCAGAAATTTAAGGAAAAGTGGGCCACCGATCAGTGATGCCATCAGCCCAACCAGCAAACCGTAGACGATCACCGAACCGATATCTGCGCCCAGCTTATTGGCAACATATAAAGCAGCCGGATGTGGAGGAACCACGCAGTGCACTGCCATCAATGCGGTACATAGCGGAATGGCAAGCTTTAATAATGAGGTATTGGTTTTTTTGGCAATTGAAAAAGCCAGAGGAATCAATAGCACGACGCCCACTTCAACAAACAGCGTGATGCCACAAATCAGGCCAACCAGCACCATAATGACATCAACTGAAAGCCAGCGGCAGCGTTGAAGTGTCAGACCAATTCTTTCTGCGGCCCCGGATACTTCCATCATTTTTCCCAGTATCGTGCCAAGGCCGATAACCGCTGCGAGGAACCCCAGCGTTCCGCCAATAGCATTTACCATATCCAGTGGCCCCATGCCCATCATCGTTCCCACGAAGAAGCTGGCCAGCAACAGCGCCAGAAACGGGTGGAATTTGAACTTCACGATGGTCAGTACAATTAACACGATGCTGATAAGCAGCGTGCTCACAACCCAGATTTGAGAGTGCATATCTCACCTTCCCCTGTGATTAACCTGATGATATTGGACAAAAAAACAACGCAGGCTGACAAACGATAAAATTTGCCTTTCACATGAGGTAAATTGCATCAATGGAGTGATTTACATCTAAAAATGAAGGTGAATTGAGATATGGTTCACTTTAGCTCATCTCATAGCTGAAATTTTGCCGCTATTTTTTTACACTTAAGCGAAAAATGAGGTGATTATGGAACCCCTTCGTGAAATAAGAAATCGGCTGCTTAACGGCTGGCAATTATCAAAAATGCATACTTTTGAAGTGGCTGCCAGGCATCAGTCCTTCGCCCTGGCGGCAGAGGAATTGTCGCTGAGCCCCAGTGCGGTAAGTCACCGTATCAATCAGCTGGAAGAAGAATTGGGCATTCAGTTGTTTGTTCGTTCCCATCGCAAAGTGGAATTAACGCACGAGGGGAAACGTGTTTATTGGGCGCTAAAATCGTCGCTGGATACCCTGAACCAGGAAATTCTTGATATCAAAAATCAGGAGTTATCGGGAACGTTAACTCTGTATTCCCGGCCCTCTATCGCCCAATGCTGGTTGGTGCCCGCATTAGGTGACTTTACACGCCGGTATCCGTCTATTTCGCTCACCGTGCTCACTGGTAATGACAACGTCAATCTGCAACGTGCCGGAATCGATTTGGCGATCTACTTTGATGATGCGCCGTCAGCGCAACTCACTTATCACTTTCTGATGGATGAAGAAATCCTGCCAGTATGTAGCCCGGAATACGCTCAAAGACATGCTTTAACCAACACGGTAATTAACCTGTGTTACTGTACGTTGCTCCATGACAGACAGGCATGGAGCAACGACTCCGGTACGGATGAATGGCATAGTTGGGCGCAACATTATGCGGTTAATTTGCCGACATCTTCTGGAATTGGCTTTGATCGTTCTGATTTAGCTGTTATTGCCGCGATGAATCATATTGGGGTGGCGATGGGAAGAAAACGCCTGGTACAAAAAAGGCTTGCCAGTGGTGAGCTCGTCGCGCCGTTTGGCGATATGACGGTGAAATGCCATCAGCATTATTACATCACCACATTACCGGGCAGGCAGTGGCCAAAAATTGAAGCGTTTATTACCTGGCTAAGAGAACAGGTAAAAACCACTTCATAATGAATAAAACCACGAGTTCCTGGTGTGCCTTATTCGGCCTGCTAGTTCGAATTTAATTTACGGTTTTTATGTGGTTTTAGGGATAAACACAAGGATGGTGTCCCCTGCAGACATCTACTTGAAGCGGCAGGGGATTGATTGGAATGGTATTTTTTAGATGTGAGAAATATTTTACCCGCTATTTTACCCATTGGCGCGGCTTAAGAGCTTATTTTTGAATTCACAATGGTCACGATATAACCATCTTGCTCGCCCGTGGATAACTTTGGCTTTTGGCAGGTCGCCGGACTTAATCCGGTCATAGATGAAGGTTTTACCGAAGCCAGTATCGGCCATGATGAATTTCAAATCAACCAGTGAATCAGGCTGTAATTCGTGTTGCATGAGTGCTATCTCCGAATAGGGAATCGAACCTGCAAATCAGGTAATAAAAAACCGCCATCAGGCGGCTTGGTGTTCTTTCAGTTCTTCAATTCGAATATTGGTTACGTCTGCATGTGCTATCTGCGCCCACAGCATCCAGTGGTCATAGCAGTCGTTGATGTCCTCTGCTTCGATAACCCTGTTGAATGGCTCTCCATTCCATTCACCTGTGACTCGGAAGTGCATTTATCATCTCCATAAAACAAAACTGGTGATGCTGCCAACTTACTGATTTAGTGTATGATGGTGTTTTTGAGGTGCTCC
>OGMJ01000926.1_pt1 | contig 14551 bp, 14 predicted proteins | sample 1573181 | NCBI WGS metagenome assembly OGMJ01 (sample SAMEA2582004, study PRJEB24529) | metagenome | biome: Human gut stool | place: China | collected 2011
TGGCGAGCAGCCGGCTAAGCTTCCGGGACATTTCCGACCGCAGCGCGTGGGTCATTTTCTGGCCAAAGAGCACCAGCAGGCTTTCCTGCGCGGAGGAAAGCCCCCCTTCCAGCGCCAGACTGCCAAAGTAAAGCAGCACTGCTGCCATGGTGAGCGGGATGCCTGCGGTGAGCCGGTCAATGATACCGGCCAGCAGCAGCGGCGGCAACAGTGATGCCACCACCGATGCCGCCACGCACAGGATGGTGCCCGCCGTGAGCAGATGATGCGACATGGCGGCCATGCGGATGGCTTCAAATACGCCGTTATCCTTTTTACTCTTCATCCAGATTGCCTTCTTTCTGCACCGTCTGGCTCTCGTACAACTGGCGGTACAGCGGAACCGTTTCCATCAGCTGGGCATGGGTACCAACGGTGGTTTTACCGCCGTCCATAAAGATCACCTTCTGCATCTGCGGGAAGTGGTACAGCCGGTGCGAGATGAGGAAGACCACCTTATCCTTTGCATCGCTCTGCAAATCGGCAAACACGGTATCCTCGGTATGGCGGTCCAGCGCAGAGAACGGGTCGTCCAGGATCAGCACCGGGCGCGGGTGGGCCAGCGTTCTTGCCAGTGCCAAGCGCTGGGCCTGACCGCCGGAAAGGCGGGTGCCGCTGGGGCCGATGACGGTATCCACACCGTTTTCCATGGCCAGCACTTCGCCGTCCAACGCGGCGGCAGCAAGCCACGGCATGGCATCCTGTTCACTGCCGCAGAGAACATTGTTCTGCACCGTATCGGCGCTCAGCTCCGGATCATGGCCCAAGTAACCAACGGTGGCGGAGATCTGCCGCGGGGTCAGGGCAGCAAATTCCGTTTTGCCAAATTTTGCCGAGCCGCCGTAGGGTGCTTCGCACAGGAACACCCTGCCGAAGGTGGATTTGCCGCAGGCCACCGGGCCGGTGATGCCAATGATATCACCGGGGTGCGCCGTCAGGCTCAGGCCGGAAAAGATGGGTCCTTCGCCATAGGAAAAGGAGAGGTTTTCCAGCGTCACGTCCTGCGCCGCCGGGATATGCAGGGCTTCCAGCTGTTCCGGCTGCTTCATCAGCGGCTTGATGCGCTTCCACGAGACCTCGGCTTTCTGCACCGAGTTGAACAGCTTTGCCACCTTGGAGGATTTGACCACCAGTTTCGTGAAGCAGGAAAGGAAGGTGGTGAACGCCGCAATGTCCCATGTGCTCCAGCCGGAGCCGAGCACATTTTTAGCGCCGAACCACAAAATGAACAGCACGCCTGCCTCAGACGCTGCCAGATACAGCGGCGGCAGAGCGGACTGCCACACATTGTTGCGCACTGCTGTTTTTTCGTAGGTGTTCAGGGCTTCCTCGTACTTTTCTACGCGGGCATCCTCACAGCCGTAAATGCGGTAGGTCACAGCATTCCGGGCGCGGTCGAGGGTGGCAGCGCTCAGCGCACTTGCCGCCTTTTTGTACGCCGCACCGGCGCGCTGCACCGGCTTTTTCATCCACGCCGCGCACATGTAGGAAAACGGCGTGAACAGCAGGCTGAGCAGCGCCAGCCGCCAGTCGTACACCAGCAGCATCACAGCATAGCCCACCAGCGCCACGCCGGTATCAAAGATCTCGGTGGTGAACTTGCGCATCCCCTCTACGCAGTCGTCCACATCCGAGATGGCCTTGGTCATCAGTTCACCGGCGCCTTCTTTTTCCAGCGCCGCCCGGCTCTGCCGCACCAGATTGGCATACAGAATGCCCTTCATCCGGCGGTTGATGTTGTTGGCAAAGCGGCGGACATAAAAGCGCTTGATAAAGCGCGCCGCCTGCACCGCCAGCGTGACCACGATATAGGCCAGCACCAGCATGGCCATTTTTGCCGCCGTCTCGCTGCCGCCCAGAATGTCGGCAAGGCACTGGGCCAGCCGGCCCTCGAACCAAGGCGTTGCCAGCAGGCCGATGTTATACACAAGGCCCGACAGCGTGACAAAGGCCAGCGGGAGCCACTCTGCTTTGAAATAGGAGAGCACCCTGTCCGGGCGGAACGTTTTATCCTTTTTCATGAGCAGCCTCACCTCCTGCAGCTTTCCGGAAATGCGGGAAGCCCGCGCGGCTCTCGGTCTTGGATGCTGTGTACAGCTTGTTCAGCGCAGCGGCAAAGGCAGCGGCTTCCTCGGCGGTGAGCACATTGGTCAGGTATTCGTAAAAGGCCGCTTCGATCTCTGCCTTGGAGGATCTCAGGCTTTCCGCCTTTTTGGTGGGGTACAGCAGCTGGCTGCGCCGGTCGCTGGGGGCATCTCTGCGGATCAGAAGACCCTTTGCTTCCAGATTTTTTGTCCGCCGCGCAATGGCAGCCTTATCTGCGTGCAGCAGTTCCGCCAGCTGCGCCTGCGTGCAGCCGGGGTGATGCCGCACTGCATGGATCAGGTCGATCTCTGCTGTGCCGACCCCTTCCTCCCGCATCGTGAGCAGGACCAGTTTTTCCGCTTCGCGTGCAATCTTTGTGATTTTTCGTTCCGTAATATCCATAGGCTCCTCCGGGCTTCATTGCAGGAAGTTGTATCTACATCGTTGTATGTACAATCAATAGTATAGCATCTCGTTTCCAAAATGCAAACAGTTCTTTTTGTGCCCGTATTTTTGCAATGCTGGCAGGCTCCACACCCGGTGCATGGGCCGCGCCTGTACAGACCAGCCATGTGCTGCGGCATTGCCCGCTTTTGGCGTTTACCGCAGTCCTTTCCCACATCGGGGCCGTCACAAGCCCATTTCCACATCATGTCAACAGGTTTATAGCATCAAAACAGCCCTGACCGTGTCCGCTGTAAAAGCGGGCAGACGATCAGAACTGTTTTTCCGTATTTCTTTATTTCAGCCGGTCAGCAGGCATCCACATTCTTGGTGACCATCACATCACTGTCCAGCCCGCAGACGTTGTGCAGCACGATGGTGCCCGCTTTGACAGGGGCGGTCAGCACCACCTTGCGGATCTCGTCCATCACCGGAAAGATCATATCCTTGGGGACGGCCTTGGTCAGGCGGACGCTGGTGACAGGCAGCTCGCCGCCCTTGACCAGCACCGAGCTGGCAATGGTGCGGCGGGGCGCAGTCAGCTCCTGACGGACATACTGTTCGCCGCGAGGGCAGGTGTGGCCGGTGACTGAGATCACCTGACCATTTTCAACTTCGGCTTCGATCTCGCAGCCGTTGGGGCAGACGATACAGGTAAATTGCTTTTTCATTCCACCGACACCTCCAGTGTGCCCGTTTCCTGCAGCTTGGCAGCAGAGACCTTGAACTGGATCATCTCCGCAGGAATGGCTTTCTTCATCTTCTTGGCAGCAACTTCCACACCGTTCTGGCGCACCATGATGCGGCAGTCACGGTAGTGGTTCCGCACGCGCAGCGACAGGCTAAAGTCGTTCTTGCCGCTGACCTTCTGCGGAATGGTGTGGCCCACGCCCTCGCCGCACTTCACGTCCAGCGTGCAGGGATCGATGCCCTTGCCCTCAACGTAGGCGGCAGCGTGGCGTGCCAGTGCCTCGGACTCCATGGAAACAAAGTCCACCAGATCATGCACATGCAGCACATTGCCGGCAGAGAACACGCCGGGCACGTTGGTCTGCAGGTTCTCGTCCACGAAGGCGCCGTTGGTGTGGGGGTCAATGGCGATGCCGGCATCCTCCAGCAGCTTGTTCTCCGGGATCAGGCCCACGGAGAGGATCAGCGTATCACACTTGTACTCCTTCTCGGTGCCAGGGATGGGCCGACGGTTCGCGTCCACCTCGGAGATGGTCACGCCGGTCAGACGGTCACGGCCATGGATCTCGGTGACGGTGTGGCTGAGATAAAGCGGGATATTGTAGTCATCCAGACACTGCACGATGTTGCGCGGCAGGCCGGAGGGGTAAGGCATCAGCTCGAACACTGCCTGCACATGAGCGCCTTCCAGCGTCATGCGGCGGGCCATGATCATGCCGATATCGCCGGAGCCGAGGATGACGACCTCCTTGCCGGGCATCCGGTTGTAGAGGTTCATGTAAGCCTGCGCGGTGCCTGCGGTGAACACGCCCGCCGGACGCTCGCCGGGAATGCCCAGTGCGCCGCGGCTGCGCTCCTTGCAGCCCATGGCGAGCACCACAGCCTTTGCCTGATACTGGCGCAGGCCGCTGCGGGTGGAGGCGGTAACGACACGATCCTCCGTCAGGCTCAGCACCGTGGCGCTGGTCTCGTAAGGGATCTCACGCTTGTTCACTTCATCAATGAACGCCTGTGCATATTCCGGGCCGGACAGGCTCTCGCCGAAGCGGCCCAGACCGAAACCGTCATGGATGCACTGGCGCAGGATGCCGCCCAGCATCGCCTCGCGCTCCAGAATGATCATGTTGCGGATGCCCTGCTTGTGCAGCTCCACCGCTGCGGCAAGACCTGCAGGGCCGCCGCCGATAATCACAACGTCTTTCTGTTCCATCGCTCAGTTCCCCTCCTTCCGCATATTGCCGGTGAGTACCCATGAACCCTGACGGCTGTAACGCACATTCTCCGGCTCGGTGCCCAGCTCCTGCTCAATGAAGTGTTCGATCTTCATCTGGCAGAAGCCGCCCTGACAGCCGCCCATCATGGCGCGGGTGCGGTACTTGATGCCGGTCATGGTGGAAACGCCCAGCGGGTTGTGGATAGCCTGCAGGATCTCGGCCTTGGTCACTTCCTCACAGCTGCAGATCATCTCGCCGTAATCGGGGTCCTGCGCGATGAGCTCTGCCTGCTGTTCCGGCGTGCACTCGGCAAACTTGACGATGCCCTTGTGGTGCGGGTCAAAGTCTGGGTTTTCCTCAAACTTTTCGCGCTCCTGCATCAGGCCGATGACGTAGCGGGCCAGCGGCACGCTGCCGGTCAGGCCCGGGGATTCAATGCCCACGAGGTTGACGGCATTGGGTGCCACGTCGTCCCGGATCTCCACCTTCCAGTCCTGAATGGCACCGTTTTCATCCACCCACTTGGGCTGGATGCCGGCGAAGGTGCGGATCTGATCCTTTTTAAAGATGTGGGGCCACAGCTTTGCGCCCTCCACGGCCAGACTGTCCATGTTGGCCTGCGGCACACCGTAGTCGTCCAGCACATCGGTGTTCTCCGCGTCCGGGCCAACAGTCACGTTGCCGTCCACGGTGGGGGTGATGTGGATGCCCATATAGGTGTTGCTGGGCACCGGGTACACCGGCATGGGCAGCAGCTTGCCCATGCGCTTGTGCAGGATGATGTAGTTGCTGCGGGAGCCGATGACACGGTAGCCGGTCAGGCCCAGCAGGTCGGAGATCTGCTTTGCGCCCAGACCAGCGGCGTTGACCACCCAGCGGGTGCAGAAATCGCCATGGGCAGTATGCAGGTAGTACAGCTCATTTTCCCGGGTGATAGCCTCTACCTTGTGGTCAAAGAAGAAGTCTGCGCCGTTGGCGTGTGCGTTCTCGGCCAGAGCCACCGTGTACAGGAACGGGTCCATGATGCCGCTGTTTTTGGACCACATGGCAAACTTGCCCACCACGGCGGGCACCAGCTCGTGCAGCTTTGCTTCATCGATCATCTCAAGGCCGGTGCAGCCGTTGACAGCGCCCTGCTTCATGGTGCGCTCCAGCTGCTCCATGTCCTCGGGGGTGTTGCCCACCAGCACCTTGCCGCAACGCTTGAACGGGAAGTTCAGCTCTTCGGCCAGCTGGCCCATGATCTTGTTGCCTTCTACGCAGCACTTTGCTTTCAGGCTGCCAATGGGGTTGGCAAAGCCGCCGTGCACCACCGCAGAGTTGCGGCCGCTGGTCTCGTTGCAGACATCCAGATTTTTTTCCAGCACTGCAATGCTCAATTTGTAGCGCGAAAGTTCGCGTGCAATGGCGCTGCCCACGACACCCGCACCGATGATGACCACATCGTATTGTTTTTTCATGGTATCCACCTTTCTTCCTGATTTGGAGATCCGGCTTTTATGTTATATATTTCATTGACTAAAATATATAACATTCCATGATCTCTGTCAAGCCGTTTCCGGCAAAAAACTGCACAAAAATATGCCGTATCTTTTGGCATAGATACGGCATTTCTGAACGTGATACGGTTGTTTCAGGCTTTGAAATAGTGTGGGAATGCTTCCCGGATCGCAGAAAGGTTCTCCGTGTAGCGCTGCATATGCTGCCCGGCAATGCGGTGTGCTGCCGCCGCATCCTTCTGTTCAATGGCTTTCAGCAGGCTGACGTGATCTTCGTAGATCGTTTTTGCGGGCCTGCAGCGGAAGCTGAGGATGGTGGTGCGGTCAAAATGCGGAGCCAGATTTTCCACCAGATCGTACCAGTACGGGCAGCCGCACTGCACATAAAGCAGCCGGTGGAACCCCTTGTCCAGCTCAAAGATCTTTTCTTCCTGTGCACGCTCAATGTACATGCGCCAGAGCGCCACGTTCTCCCACAGCTGGTCGATATCCGCCGGGGTCAGCTTTTCGCATGCCATGCGGGCGATCTCTGCTTCCAGCACAGCGCGCAGATGGCGCACTTCTTCCACCAGCTCTGCATCGATGAGAGAAACATAGGTGCCGATCTTGGGCCGGATCTCAATGAGCCGCCGCTGCGCCAGCTCCAGCTCTGCTTCCCGGAAGGGGGTGCGGCTCACCCCCAGCTGTTCGCACAATTCCGGCTCGTTCAGTTTTTCACCCGGCTCCAGACGGGTGTTGATAATATTATCGATCAATACCCGCAGAACAAAACTTTTTGCAGATTCATGCTCTCTGCGCTCTGAAATCGTAATCATCGGAAGGCTCCTTTCCCTCACAGGGAAACACTGTTCTCAGACTGCTGGGTCAAGTATACCACACTGCACACCGGCGTAAAAGAGGACAATATATAAAAGGAAGAAAACTGTGTCAGAATTGTAAAAGATAAAATATTTTAACTATTATTCTTGACTTATCCAACGATTCGGCTATAATGGTCGTGTTCGCAAGAAACTTCAAAAAATTTAGATATTTAAAACAAATCAAAGGAGACTACTACCATGACGTTTGAAGAAATGAAGAAGATCGTTGTTGATACCCTGAACTGCGACGAGGACAAGGTGACCATGGAGGCCAGCCTGACCGAGGATCTGGAGGCCGACAGTCTGGATGCCGTGGAGCTGAACATGGCTCTGGAAGACGCCTGCGGCGTGTCCATCCCGGACGAAGAGCTGGCAAAGCTCAAGACCGTGGGCGATATCTACAACTACATCACCGCACATATCTGAGGCAAAAAGCAATGAACGATATCCGAGATCTTTTCCCCGGCCGAATGCGGGAGCGCACCTTCCAGCTGAAGGCCAAGCGGGATGCCGGTGCCGTCTGGCACGAGCAGCAGTTTGTGGAGTGCAAGCAGTGCGGCCGCCGCGCCGCACGCACCCTGTGGGCAAAAAGCCTTTACGTCTGCCCCAACTGCGGCTACCACATGCCCATTGGCGGGTACTACCGGCTCAGTCTGGTGCTGGACCACGGCAGCTTCCGGGAACTGGATGCCGACCTTGCTCCACAGGATGTGCTGCATTTTCCGGGCTACCGTGAAAAGCTTGCCGCCGCCCAGAACAAGACCGGCCTGCGCGAAGCCGCTGTAACGGCCACCGGCCGCATCGGCGGGGTGGCCTGCGTGGCTGCCGTGCTGGACAGCCGCTTTTTCATGGGCAGCATGAGCACTGCCGTGGGCGACAAGATCACCCGCGCCATCGAGTACGCCGCCGCAAAGCACCTGCCGCTGGTTATTTTTTCGGCCAGCGGCGGCGCGCGGATGCAGGAGGGCATTTTCAGCCTGATGCAGATGGCAAAGACCAGTGCCGCCATCCAGCGCTTTTCGGCAAAGGGCGGGTTGTACATCAGTGTGCTCACCCACCCCACCACCGGCGGTGTGACGGCCAGCTTTGCAAGCCTTGGCGACATCATGCTGGCAGAGCCTGGCGCGCTGATCGGCTTTGCAGGTCCACGGGTCATTGAGCAGACCATTGGCGAAAAGCTGCCTGCCGGATTCCAGCGCAGCGAGTTCCAGATGGAGCACGGCTTTGTGGATCAGGTGGTGCCCCGCAGCCAGCTGCGGGATACCCTGATCCAGGTCTTGCAGCTCCATGCAGGAGGAAAACACGAATGATCAAGGAAATTTTAGAGCAGCTGGCTCCGCTGGATGCCCAGATCGCCGCGCTGAAAGGCAGCGGCAACGAGATGGATGCCATCACGGCCCATGCCTCCGAGCTGGCAGAGCTGGCTGTGGAAGAGGACGAGATCCTGCGCACCTGCGGCCCGCTGACCGCCGAGGATCGGGTGTTTCTGGCCCGGCACCCGGAGCGCCCCCACATTGATGAGACTGTTTCTGCCCTGTTCACCGACTTCTTTGAGCAGCGCGGCGACCGTCAGTGCAAGGAAGACCCTGCCATTCTGGGCGGCATCGCCCGTTTTCACGGATTGCCGGTGACGGTCATCGGCCACCGCAAGGGCAGCACACTGGAAGAAAATCTGGCCTGTAACTTTGGTATGCCGGGGCCGGAGGGCTACCGCAAGGCCCTGCGCCTGATGAAGCAGGCCGAAAAGTTTGGCCGGCCCATCATCACCTTCATTGACACGCCGGGCGCTTACCCCGGCAAGGATGCCGAGGAGCGCGGTCAGGGCGAAGCCATTGCACGCAACCTGATGGAAATGAGCGGCCTGACCGTGCCGGTCATTGCCGTTGTCACCGGCGAAGGTTCTTCCGGCGGTGCGCTGGCACTGGGTGTGGCAAACCACATCCTCATGCTGGAAAATGCCGTTTACTCGGTGCTCAGCCCCGAGGGCTTTGCCAGCATTCTGTGGAAGGATGCTTCCCGCAGCGGCGAAGCCTGCGAGATGATGAAGCTGACCGCGCAGGATCTGTACAGCGATGGCATCGTGGAGCAGGTGATCCCGGAACCGTTGGGCGGCGCACAGCGCAGCCACGCAGCCTTGTTTGAACAGTTGGATGTTGCTTTGCGGGTACACCTGAAAGAGCTGTGCCGCATGAGCGGCCGCCAGCTGGCCGACCAGCGCTATAAAAAATACCGCCAGATCGGAGAAACGAGGAACGCATGAGTGGTTTACAGCTGATCGCCACCGGCGGGGCCATCCCCGGCCGAACGGTCACCAACGAAGATCTGAGCCGCATGGTGGATACCAGTGACGAGTGGATCACCAGTCGCACCGGCATCCGCACCCGGCACTGGTGCACGGAGGATGAATCTGCCGCCACGCTGGCCATTTCCGCCGCAAAGCAGGCTTTGGCCCGCAGCGGCCTTGCCCCTGCGCAGATCGGGTGCTGCATCTGTGCCACCCTGTCCGCCCCAGATGCGACCCCCAGTGTAGCCTGTCAGGTGCAGGCGGCGCTGGGCCTTCCCGAGGACCGGCCTGCGCTGGATGTCAACGCGGCCTGTTCCGGCTTCCTCTACGGCATAGCCGTGGCGCGGGGACTGCTGACAACTTTGGGTGGACAGTATGCCCTCGTCATTGGGTGCGAAGCCCTTTCCCGCCTGATGGACCCCGCCGACCGCTCCACCTGTGTACTGTTTGGGGATGGAGCCGGTGCTGCCATTTTTCAGCTGTCGGACACTCCCTTTGCTCTGACGCTAGGCGCGCGCGGCAGCGATGTTCTCCATGCGGGCGGGCCGAACCGCACAGGTTCTGCGCCCATCACCATGGACGGCAAGGCCGTATTCCGCTTTGCAGTGGATGCCCTGCCCAAGTGCCTGCACACTGTGCTGGATGAAACACAGCTGACCCTCGATGATCTTGAGTGGGTGGTCTGCCATCAGGCCAACAGCCGCATCATCGACCACTGCGTGCGGGCGCTGAAGGCCGACCCGGCAAAGTTCTACAAGAACATGGACCGCCACGGCAACACCAGCGCCGCCAGCATCCCGGTAGCCCTGAACGAGCTTGCCGAGAACGGGCAGCTGCAGCCGGGCCAGCTTCTGGCCTGCATCGGCTTTGGCGGCGGCCTGACATGGGGCGGCACAATTTTTCAATACAAAGAGTAAAAATCATGTTCGGCAAACGAGCTCGCCCTCTCAGTCACCTTCGGTGACAGCTCCCCCAAAAGTGGGAGCCTTTGGCAAAACCGAAAAGTTTACCGTACTGCCAAGGGCTCTCCCCTTGGGAGAGCTGTCGAGCAGAGCGAGACTGAGAGGGCAAGGACGCTTACCGATAGGATAAAACTATGAAACTTTTAAATGAAATTCTAGGCACAAAATACCCCATCATTCAGGGCGGCATGGCCAACATTGCCACCGGCGAGTTTGCCGCCGCCTGCTCCAACGCGGGTGCGCTGGGCATCATTGGTGCGGGCGGCATGAACGCCGACACCCTGCGCCAGAACATCCGCCGCTGCAAAGAGCTGACCGACAAGCCTTTTGGCGTGAACATCATGCTCATGCATCCGCAGGCAGATGAGTTTGCCAAGATCGTGGTGGAAGAGGGCGTGCCCGTTGTGACCACCGGTGCAGGCAACCCGGGCAAATATATCCCCGCGTGGAAAGCGGCAGGCATCAAGGTGATCCCGGTTGTCGCCGCCGCCGTGCTGGCAAAGCATCTGGAGCCGCTGGGCATCGATGCTGTCATTGCTGAGGGCACTGAGAGCGGCGGCCATGTGGGCGAAATGGCTACCATGGCGCTGGTGCCGCAGGTGGTGGATGCCGTAAATGTACCCGTCATTGCAGCTGGCGGCATCGCCGATGGCCGCCAGCTGGCAGCAGCTCTGGCTTTGGGTGCCTGCGGCGTGCAGGTAGGCACCTGCCTGCTGGTGAGCGAGGAGTGCCCCATCCATGAAAATTACAAAGCCGCCCTGCTCAAGGCCAAGGACAGCGATACCATCGTGACCGGCCGAAGCGTGGGTGCGCCGGTGCGAGTGCTGAAAAACCGAATGAGCCGCGAATATGTCCGGCAGGAAAACGCCGGTGCCGACAAGATGGAGCTGGAAAAGTACACCCTTGGCAGCCTGCGCCGCGCCGTGTTTGAGGGCGACACCACCACCGGAAGCCTGATGGCCGGTCAGGTGGCAGGCATGCTGCACGAGGTGCGCCCGGTGGCAGATATTCTTGCAGACCTGTGGAACGGCGGGAGGCAGCGCATTGCCGCGCTGAACACCGAATGCTGACCCTCGGCAGAAAGACCCTGTCTGTGCCCATCTTACAGGGCGGCATGGGTGTGGGCGTTTCCCTCGGCGGGCTGGCCGGTGCCGTTGCAGCCTGCGGCGGCATGGGGTGCATCTCCACCGCCGATGCAGGCTACCGGGAGCCGGACTTTGCCCGCGACCCGGCAAGCGCCAACCACCGTGCCCTGACAGCGGAAATTAAAAAAGCAAAGCAGATCGCAAAGGGCGCGGGTATGGTAGCCATCAACGCCATGGTGGCAGCGCAGGATTATGCGGCCGCGATCCGCACCGCTGTAGAAGCGGGCGTGGACGCGGTGGTGTCCGGCGCGGGCCTGCCGCTGGAGCTGCCCGGCATCGTAAGTACAACGGATGTTGCCATCGCGCCCATCGTTTCCAGCGGAAGAGCCGCAAAGCTCATCCTGCGCCGCTGGGCCAAAGAGTTTGGCCGCACCGCTGATTTTGTGGTGATCGAAGGCTGCAAGGCAGGCGGACACCTCGGCTTTGCCGAAGATGACCTGCTGGCAGGCAAATGCCAGACCCTCGATGACATTCTGCCCGAGGTGCTGGCCGAGGTAAAGCCCTTTGAAGCACAGTTTGGCCACAGCATCCCCGTGTTTGTGGCAGGCGGCGTGTATACCGGTGCCGATATGGCCCACTTTACCGCAATGGGCGCTGCAGGCGTACAGCTTGCCACCCGCTTTATCACCACCTACGAGTGCGACGCATCCCAGGGCTACAAGGACGTTCTGCTGAACGCCCGGCCCGAGGATGTACGGATCATCCACAGCCCGGTGGGAATGCCGGGCCGTGCACTGAACACTCCGCTGGTGCAGGCGCTGGCAGAGGGAACCCGCTTCCCTCCCCGGCACTGTGCCCGCTGCCTGAAGACCTGCGACCCCGCCAAGGTGCCCTACTGCATCACCCACGCGCTCATCGAAGCCGTAAGGGGCAATGTGGAGGAGGGCCTGTTCTTCTGCGGGGCCAACGTGGGCAGGCTGGACCGGATGCGCACGGTACAGGAGCTGATGGATGAACTTGTGACCGAATGGAGGCAAAATCAATGAAGCTTGCCGTTTTATATGCCGGTCAGGGGGCACAGCACCCCGGCATGGGCAAAGAATTTTACGAAGGCTCTCCCGCGTTCCGGGCGGCATTTGACAGTGCAGAGCTGGACTTCGATCTGCACCGCGTCTGCTTTGAGGACCCGGACGGCCTTTTGAATCAGACCGAATACACCCAGCCCTGCATGGTGGCCTTTGCCTGCGGCGTGACCGCAGTGCTGGCACAGCAGGGCGTAAAGCCCGCTTATGTGGCCGGGCTTTCGCTGGGCGAATACTCCGCGCTGGAAGCTGCCGGGGTGTTCACCGCAAAGCAGGCCATCGAGCTGGCCGCTTACCGCGGCAAAGCCATGGCCGAAGCTGCAAAGGGCATCGACTGCGGCATGACCGCCGTGCTGAACCTTGACCGGCAGGCACTTGCAGCCTGCTGTGAGCAGGCTGCACAGCTCGGCTGTGTGCAGATCTGCAACTACAACTGCCCGGGCCAGCTGGTCATCGGCGGCGAGAAAGCCGCTGTGGACAAAGCCGCCGCACTGGCCAAAGAAGCCGGTGCCCGCCGCTGCATCCCGCTCAAGGTGAGCGGCCCGTTCCACACCCGCCTCATGGCCCCCGCCGGGGATGCACTGGCAAAGCGTTTTGCGTCTGAGTCCTTTGGCGAGATGCAGGTGCCGGTGCTGTTCAACTGCCTTGGCCGTGAAAAGGCTGACGCCGACAGCATCCCCGCCCTGCTCATGAAGCAGGTGCAGAGCAGCGTTTACATGGAAGATACGCTCCATCGCCTCGGTGAGCTGGGCGTAGACCATATTCTGGAAGTTGGCCCGGGCAGTGCTCTGGCTGGCTTTGTGAAAAAGACCCTGCCCGGCGTGGTCTGCGCTTCGGTGGAGACCCCGGGGCAGCTGAACGCCGCACTGACAGCATGGAAGGAAGAGCTATGAGCGAAGAAACGATCATCCGCACCGCCGTTGTTACTGGCGGAAGCCGGGGCATTGGCCGGGCTGTGTGCATCCAGCTGGCAAAGCAGGGCTGCAATGTCGTGGTGAATTACTGCCACGGCGAAGCTGCAGCTGCCGAGACGGTGGCTCTGTGCAAGGCCGAAAACGCAAATGCTGTGGCTGTGCAGGCCGATGTTTCCACTGCCGAGGGCTGCAAAGCGCTCTTTGAACAGGCGATGAACGCCTTTGGCCGGGTGGATATCCTTGTGAACAACGCGGGCATTACCCGCGATAATCTGATCCTGCGCATGAGCGAAGAGGACTTCGATGCAGTGCTGAACGCAAACCTCAAGGGTGCGTTCCTCTGCTGCAAGGAGGCCGCCCGCCGCATGGTGCGCCAGCGCTGGGGCCGCATCGTGAACCTTTCCAGTGTGGTGGCCCTGCGGGGCAACGCCGGCCAGACCAATTACGCCGCCAGCAAGGCGGGCCTGATCGAAAGCCTTGCCCGCGAGCTGGCAAGCCGCAATGTGACCGTGAATGCGGTCGCGCCGGGCTTTATCGAGACCGACATGACCGCCGCCCTGCCGGAAGCCGTCCGTGCCGAAATGGCAAAAGGCATCCCCGCAGGCCGCGCAGGAAAGCCGGAGGATGTGGCAAATGCAGTGGCATTTTTTGCCGCAGAACAAAGCAGCTATCTCACCGGGCAGGTGCTCTGTGCAGACGGCGGCATGGCAATGTAAAAGGAGAAAACTCTCATGGAAAAACGCAGAGTCGTGATCACCGGCCTTGGCACCGTGAACCCGCTGGGCAACAACACCACCGACAGCTGGGCCGCTGCCAAAGCGGGCAAATGCGGCATCGGCCCCATTACCCAGTTCGATACCACCGATTTTAAATGCAAGCTGGCAGGCGAGGGGAAGGGCTTTGACCCGGAAACCATCGTGGACAAAAAGGAAGCCCGCAAGATGGCCCGCTTTACCGTTCTGGCCCTTGCTGCCGCCGCTGAAGCGGTTGCAGACAGCGGTCTGGACACCGAAGCGGAAGCCAAACAGATCGGTGTCATCCTTTCCAGCGGCATCGGCGGTCTGCCCACCATTGAGGAGCAGCACACCCGTGGTGAAGAGAAGGGCATGGAAAAGGTAAGCCCCTATTTCGTGCCCATGTCCATTGCCAACATGGCAGCGGCACAGGTGGCCATCCGCTTTGGCCTGAAGGGCATGTGCACCTGCCCGGTGACGGCCTGCGCCGGCGGCACCAATGCCGTAGGCGATGCCTTCCACCGCATCCGTGACGGCTACGAGACCGCCATGGTCTGCGGCGGTGCAGAGAGCTGCATCAGCCCTCTGGGCATCGGCGGCTTTACCAGCATGAAAGCGCTTTCCACCGCGACCGATCCGGATGCAGCCAGCCTGCCCTT
>OGMJ01000927.1_pt1 | contig 14532 bp, 8 predicted proteins | sample 1573181 | NCBI WGS metagenome assembly OGMJ01 (sample SAMEA2582004, study PRJEB24529) | metagenome | biome: Human gut stool | place: China | collected 2011
CTGCAAAAGTAATAGGATATTTTGAAATATGCAATATCTTTGCAAAAAAAATATCGAAGATGGATAAAATAATTGGGTTGGGCAATGCTTTGGTTGATGCACTGGCAATCATTGAGGATGATAATATTTTGACGGAGATGCAGCTCCCGAAAGGAAGTATGACTCTGATTGATGAAGATAAGTTCTTGAAAATTAGTGAGTATTTCAGCCGGATGGAGACGCATCTGGCTAACGGAGGTTCTGCCGGAAACGCAATTCGGGCAATGGCATGCCTTGGTGCGGGTACGGGATTCATCGGAAAAGTAAGCAATGACTTTTACGGTAACTTTTTCCGGGATAGTCTGCTGGAGCATGGGACAGAGGCGGATTTATTGCTTTCCACTACCCTTCCGTCCGGTGTAGCCTCTACTTTCATTTCTCCTGATGGAGAGCGCACTTTCGGCACTTATTTGGGGGCGGCTTCTACATTGAAGGCGGAAGATCTTTCGCTGGATATGTTCAAAGGATATGCTTACCTATTTATAGAGGGGTATCTGGTGCAAGACCATGATATGATTCTCCGTGCCATTGAGCTGGCTAAAGAGGCCGGCTTACAAGTATGTTTGGACATGGCGAGCTACAATATAGTAGAAGGAGACCTTGAATTTTTCTCTCTGTTGGTCAACAAATATGTGGATATTGTTTTTGCCAATGAGGAAGAGGCAAAGGCCTTTACGGGTAAGGAACCGGAGGAAGCATTGGACATCATTGCCAAAATGTGTAGCATAGCCATTGTAAAGGTGGGTGCCCGTGGTTCTCTGATTCGCAAAGGTACAGAGATGGTGCAGGTACAAGCGGCTCCGGTAGAGAAAGTGGTGGACACTACAGGAGCTGGCGACTATTTTGCGGCAGGTTTCTTGTATGGACTGACGTGTGGCTACTCGCTGGAGAAATGTGGCAAGATAGGCTCCCTTCTCTCCAAAGATGTGATACAAGTGGTGGGTACAGAGCTTCAGGCTGCACAATGGGAAAAAATCAAGGAAGAAATTTTATTAATTAATTAATGTGCTGATGTGCCAATGTGCTAATTGGCTGCGCAATATTTGTTTCGCTATTACGCTGCAGGTTATTAGCACATTGGCACATTGGCATATTAGCACATTATCATAATTATGAGAAGAATTTTAAAGATACGCTGGATGGTTACCTTGCTGATTGTAGCGGGAGCCGTTTGTTTTTGGGGGTTTAAGAGTGGTGATAGCCGCAGTTTCCAAATAGCAAAGAATCTGGATATATTCAATTCCATTGTGAAAGAGTTGGATATGTTTTACGTGGATACGATTGATCCGAACAAGACTATCCGTGAAGGCATTGATGCCATGCTCTACTCGCTGGATCCCTACACGGAGTATTATCCGGAAGATGACCAAAGCGAATTGGAGCAGATGCTGAAGAATTCCTATGGTGGTATAGGTTCTGTGATTACTTGGAATCCGAAACTGAAACGTTCCATGATATCTGAGCCATACGAGAATATGCCTGCTGCCGATGTAGGCCTGAAAGCCGGAGATATTTTGATGGAAATTGACGGAAAAGACCTTGCCGGAAAGAACAACCAGGAAGTCAGCGAGATGCTTCGCGGACAAGTGGGTACCAGCTTCAAGCTGAAAGTGCAACGTCCCGGTACGGAGAAGCCGTTGGATTTCGACATTGTGCGCCGTTCCATCCAATTACCGTTCATACCTTATTATACGGTGCTGGATAATAATATAGGTTATATCAATCTCAGCACCTTCTCGGGGAATCCTTCCAAGGAGTTCAAGCAGGCTTTTCTGGACTTGAAGAAGCGGGGGATGACTTCGTTGGTGATTGACTTGCGGAACAATGGGGGCGGCTTGCTGGATGAGTCTATAGAGATAGCCAACTTCTTTCTGCCTCGCGGAAAGACACTTGTGACGACAAAAGGCAAGATTAAGCAAGCCAGCAATACCTACAAAACATTGCGTGAACCGTTGGATTTGGAAATTCCTTTGGCTGTTCTGGTCAATGGCGGAACGGCTTCTTCGTCAGAAATCCTTGCGGGCTCTTTGCAGGACCTTGACCGTGCGGTCATTATCGGTAACCGTACTTTCGGTAAGGGATTGGTGCAGACCACCCGTCCGTTACCATACGGTGGTACCATGAAGCTGACGACTTCCAAATATTATATTCCCAGCGGCCGTTGTGTGCAGGCTATCGACTACAAGCACCGGAATGAGGACGGCAGTGTGGGACGTATTCCGGACAGCCTTACTACCGTGTTCCATACGGCTGCCGGACGTGAAGTGCGGGATGGTGGAGGCGTGACTCCGGACATTGCGGTGAAGCAGGAGAAGCTGCCCAACATTCTGTTCTATCTTGTCAATGACAATCTTATTTTCAATTATGCTACGGACTATTGCTTGAAACATCCTACCATTCCTTCAGCAGAGAAGTTTGAAATTACAGATGCCGATTATGCGGACTTCAAGGCGATGGTGAAAAAGGCGGACTTCAAATACGACCAGCAGACAGAGAAGATGCTGAAGAACTTGAAGGAGATGGCCGAATTTGAGGGCTATCTGACTGATGCTTCGAAAGAGTTTGAAGCGCTGGAGAAAAAATTGTCGCATAATCTAGACCGTGACCTTGACCATTTCTCCAAGGACATCAAGAGCATGATTGCGGTAGAAATCATCAAGCGTTATTATTTCCAGCGTGGAAGCATTATCCAGCAGTTGAAAGATGATGATGATTTGAAAGAGGCTGTAAAGATACTCACTGCTCCGGAAAAATATAAGGAAATGTTGAGTGCTCCGGCAGTGACGTCAATGTCTCTGCAACAAAGAAAGGAGACAGCCCCGGTTTTTCTGAGTACCGCTACGAGAGCAAATGAACATGTTTATGATGAAATAGTATAAGGACACTCTTAAGAGGATTCTTTTATTTGCTCCTTAATTTATACCGGATAGTCTCTGTATAAGCCTTTTATACACGACTATTCGGTTAAGTTGTTTGTAGGGTATTAACTTGTTTTATATTTTTGCAGGTGATAATGAAAATATTGACAAGGTTATGAAACAATTGAATTCTCTGAAAGTATGGCTGTCTGTGGTATTGTTGCTTTGCTTCTCTCTTTCCGGACAAGCCCAGTTCCTGCGCACTTCCTACTTTATGGAAGGAAGTAACCAGCGTATGCAGCTCAATCCGGCCTTGATGCCGGGACGCGGTTATCTGAATATTCCCGTGATAGGTTCGTTGAATGCTACCGTCAACTCCAGTTCCCTGGGGTATAGGGATATTATGGACATTATTGAGAACAGTGATGATAGCGACTATTTCATGAGCAATGACTTTATGAACCGACTGGATGCTACCAATAACTTGAATGTGAATTTGAGTACCGACATTCTGTCTGCCGGATGGTATAAAGGAAAGAACTTCTGGTCAGTTAATGTGGGGTTGCGTAATGATATCGGTGCCGCCATACCGAAAACCATGTTCCAGTTTATGAATAACATGAGCAGCCGGGAGTTTGGTGACAATATTTCTGACTATTTGGGTATTAACGAAACCATTAATGGACAGAAGCTTGAGATAAATTCCTATGCGGAAGTCGGCCTTGGCTTTGCAAGGAATATCACAGACCGACTGGCTGTGGGTGGTAAGGTGAAGATGCTGCTGGGTATCGGTAACTTAAAGCTGAACATCAACCAGATTCATGTGGAAACTCCTTCTGTCGGCTCTTCAGGAGTGACGAGTAAAGCTTCCATTCAAGTGGATGCAACTTTGGAGAACTCGTCAAAGCTGTTAGAACTTCCCGAGAATGAGAATGGTGATTATATCGATGAAATCGATTTTGGCAGTTTTGGTTTTGCCGGATATGGTGGGGCTATTGATTTGGGAGTATCTTACAAGTTACTGGATAAATTGACACTTTCTGCTTCAGTTCTTGATTTGGGCTTTATCAAATGGTCTAAATCGAATACCAGTATAGCGCGAGCCAATACAGAGCAGACTTATGATCTTCTTGACCCGGCCTCGCAGCAGGAGTTCATGGATATTGTGAACAGCGGCGAGATTCTTAACTATGACATGTTGCAGCTCAAGACGGAGGAGGCTTCTGAGAAGAGCCGTACCCGTGGATTGACTTCTACAATGGTTCTTGGCGCTGAATATGCCTTACTGAATGATTGGCTGGTAGTGGGTGCCTTGTATACCGGTCGTTTTGCCAAACCGAAAACTTTGAATGAGCTGACTTTCTCTGCCTGCATCCGTCCGACGAATGCTTTCAATGTAGCTGCCAGCTATTCCGTACTTCAAGGAGCCGGTAAAACCTTCGGTCTGGCACTGAAACTGGGTTCCTTCTTTGCAGGAACAGATTATATGTTCTTTGGTAAGAATACGAAGAATGTCAATGCTTACTTGGGTGTTTCTATTCCTTTGGGAAAACAGAAAACTGCTGAAAATTAATAAATTGGATTTGGATATTATCGCGGATTATCTTTCTATAAAAGAGGATAATCTGCGATTTTGTTTTTACGAAAACGCAAAAAGCTTTATCTTTGCTGGTAAATACCTATAAACAGTACTCATGAGAATTGCAATAACGTTTTTCTTGTCTTTGGTTTTCAGTAGTTTGCTGCAAGCTTCACCCATACCTTTTTCTCCTATAGTGAGGAGCTATTCGGTGTCGGATTATAATGCCGGTATTCAGAATTGGGCCATTGCTCAAGACGAAAGAGGAGTGATGTATTTCGGTAATAACAGTGGGCTGTTGGAATTTGATGGAAGTGCTTGGCGGCTGTATGAATTACCGACAAAAGGAATTGTGCGTGCTATATATATCAGTGAAGATGGAAAAATTTATGTAGGCTCTTACGAAGAATTCGGTTATTTTGTTCATACTCCTTATAATACCCTTGAATATCACTCGCTAAAAGATGAGGTGAAGGACTTTACTTTTCATAACGACGAAATCTGGAACATTGTTTGCGTTCAAGGGGAAATTGTATTTCAATCGTTTGGTTCTCTCTTTTTTTATAATGGAAATTCTGTGGAAGGTATTCGGGTGAAGAGCCTTCCGCTGAACTTATTTCAGGTTGGAAATACTTTTTATTCTCAAAGAATAAATGGTGGACTTTGTGTCTTTTCCGACAGGAAAATGGAAGAACTTATTCCCAGAAAGGTATTTGGAAATAGCGATGTCTTGGCTGGGCTTCCTTATGATGATGCCGTTTTAATGCTTACCCGTAATCAGGGAGGTTTTCTCCTCTATCGAGATGGGAGGGTAGAAAAATGGGAAACCGAATGTGATGATATATTCAGGAAGCATACCATTAATCGTGCGGTGATGACCAAAGACAGTTGCTACGTTGTTGGCACAATATCCGATGGTATATATGCGTTGGATAAAAAAGGAAAGCTGATTTGGAAGGTCAATACGGATAATAAACTACAGAACAATACTGTTTTGAGATTATATTGTGATGATGACAACAATATATGGACAGCTTTGGATGAAGGTATTGCCTATATACACAACAATTCTTTAATCTATTATTATGAACCTCCATTTCGTAAAATAGGCATGGTATATGATGTTCTGGTAAGGGAAAATGAAGCTTATATTGCTTCTAATCAGGGACTTTATTGGCTTAAGGATGGAAAGACTGAATTAGTTCCGGGTTTGGAAGAACAAGCGTGGTTCGTCGATGAATGGGGAAAACAGATTTTTTGCGGGCATAACAAAGGAACTTTCCTTATATCGGGGTTGAAGTCAAAGTTGGTATCTGATGTAAAGGGAGGGATGTGTATGGAAAAGATTGAATCGAAGGAAGAATCTTTTTTATTGGAAGGAACTTATGCGCTTTTAAATCTATATACGGAAGATACTTCGGGAGCATATGGTTTTATCCGGTCTCTGCGTGGATTCAGTCATATGGTCCGTCACATAGAGGTGGACCATCAAGGGAATATCTGGGCGAAACACTTAAGGAATGGTTTGTATCGTTTTCGGATTGATCCGGATATGAAGCAGGTAAAGGATGTACGGAAGTATGAGGGCCTGGGAGAAGTGAAAGGTGGGAGTTTTACTTTGTTCAAAATCAATGGTCGGGTAGTTTTTTCTAATGGGGAATATTTCTATACTTACGAAGATATGACTGATTCGATTGTTCCCTATGAAACAATGAATGAACAATTGATGGAATTGAAGGGAATCAAGACAGTGAGTCGTGCGAACGGAGATTACTATTGGTTTGTGGGTGATAGGATAGTGTATTTAGTGAAGTGTGCGATAAATACTTTCAATATCGAACTCCGGATTCCATATTCTTTGTTTGACGGTCTGACGGTGGAAGAACGGGGAAGCGTGGCTTATGACGTGAGGAATGGCTGTTCCTATCTTTGCCTGAACAATGCCATTGCCCGTATTGAGACGGACAGTTCCTCGTTATATAAATCTCGGGTCAGACGCTCTTTATGGATTTCGGGAATGCGGGTCATTGATGAATTCAGTGGTAAGCGGAAAACATTGGTCGTGCAGCCGGGAGCCAAGGTGGAGCCTGAGTTTAATACGGTGAATTTTACATTGTGTTATCCGGTTTATAGTAATTATACTTATAAGGTAAGGTATCGGTTGGAAGGATATTCTGACCAATTGGTGCCGGGTGGACGCTATTTGCAGAAGAAGTATTCTCGGCTCTCCTATGGAAGTTATGTTTTTCAGGCAGAGATATATGATACCGATAGAGTTTTGGCATCGGTAGAGCTTCCTTTTGAGATTTTGCGTCCGTGGTATTTGTCTTATTGGGCTGTGGGAAGTTATATCTTGGCAGGATTGTGTCTGTTGGCTTTATTGCAATATCTGGTCTACCGTTTCGTGAAGAAAAAGAAAGACCGTGTGATTGAACGGCAGCGCGTAGCCCATCAGGCAGAGCTTGAGCGGCAGGAGAAGAAGATTGTTGAGTTGGAAAAGGAGCAGCTTGAGGCCGATTTGCGTTTTAAAAGCAAGGAGTTGTCCGGTGTGGTAATGACAAATATTGCTCATCAGGAATTTCTGATTTCTTTGAAAGAAGAGATACAGCGGCAAAAGTTGTTAGGACAGTATAGCCGTAAAAACTTGGATAAGCTGCTCACTTTAGTTAATAGCAATATAGTGTCCGATGAAGAGAATTGGACTATGTTTCAGGCTAATTTTGACCGTATACACGAAAACTTCTTCCGTAATCTGAAACTTCAATATACAGATTTGACTTCAGGAGATTTGCGCTTTTGCGCATTGCTTCGCTTGAATATGCCGACAAAGGAGATAGCGAAGTTGCTCAACATTTCCACGCGTGGGGTTGATGCTGCAAGATACCGGTTGCGCAAGAAATTCAATCTGCTTCCGGAAGAAAGTCTGACTGATTTTCTTATAAACTTTAAATAGCTGCTTTACAGTGAAATATTAATGGGGGAAGTACTAATATTGTACTTCCTCTTTTGTTTTTTAGTGATGGTTGTACTTTTGTTGTAGTACGGGATGTGGGGATTGTCGCATGCTTTTCTTTTATTTGCAGTAAAATAATATTTCTATCAATTAAAAGCATGAAAAACATGAAGCATTTACTTTTCAAGTTACAATTATTTTTAGTCTTGTTGGTGTTTACTGCCGTTAGTGCGTATGCACAGAAATCTCCGGTTGATATGGATCGTTTCATCGACGATTTAATGAAGAAGATGACCCTGGAAGAGAAAATAGGTCAGTTGAATCTGCCGGTTACCGGTGAGATTACGACCGGTCAGGCTAAAAGTAGTAATGTGGCCAAACGTATTCGTGCCGGTGAAGTGGGCGGGCTTTTCAATCTGAAAGGCGTGGAACGTATCCGCGATGTACAGAAGCAGGCGGTTGAAGAAAGTCGTTTGGGTATTCCTCTCTTATTTGGTATGGATGTTATTCATGGATATGAAACGGTGTTTCCCATTCCTTTGGGATTGTCGTGTACATGGGATATGAAGGCGGTTGAAGAATCGGCACGTATTGCAGCCATTGAGTCCAGTGCTGACGGTATTTGCTGGACATTCAGTCCGATGGTGGATATTTGCCGTGATGCCCGTTGGGGGCGTGTGTCCGAGGGCAACGGTGAAGACCCGTTTCTGGGAGCAGCCATTGCGCAGGCCATGGTACGTGGTTATCAGGGAAAGGATATGAACCGTAATGATGAGATTATGGCTTGTGTAAAGCATTTTGCCTTGTATGGTGCCGGTGAGGCAGGACGTGACTATAATACAGTAGATATGAGTCATCAGCGCATGTTCAATGAATACATGTTGCCCTATCAAGCGGCGGTTGATGCCGGTGTGGGAAGTGCGATGGCCTCTTTCAATGAGGTCGATGGCATTCCCGCTACTGGAAACAAGTGGTTGATGACGGATGTATTGCGTAAGCAGTGGGGGTTTGACGGTTTTGTAGTGACAGATTATACCGGAATTACAGAAATGACCGACCATGGCATGGGCGATACGCAGACTGTTGCCGCGTTGGCGCTGAATGCTGGTGTCGATATGGATATGGTGAGCGATGCATTTGTAGGTACGCTCAAGAAGTCATTGACAGAAGGAAAAGTGACAGAAGAAGCTATTAATGCGGCTTGTCGCCGTATTTTGGAAGCTAAGTACAAGTTGGGCTTGTTCGATAATCCTTATAAATACTGTGATGTGAAGCGTGCCAAGAAGCAAATCTTTACCAAAGAGCATCGTGCCGTTGCGCGTAAGATTGCTTCGGAGAGCTTGGTGTTGCTGAAGAACGAGGGTAATGTGCTTCCGCTGGCCAAGAAGGGCACTATTGCTGTGGTAGGTCCGTTGGCAGACAGCCGCAGTAATATGCCGGGTACTTGGAGTGTGGCTGCCGTATTGAAGAATGCTACTTCTTTGGCTGAAGGTTTGAAGGCGGTAGCAGGCGGTAAAGCCGAAATACTGACTGCGAAAGGCTGTAATTTGATGAGTGATGCCGAATATGAGAAACGTGCCACTATGTTCGGACGTTCTTTACACCGTGACAATCGTTCGGACAAGGAGTTGCTGGACGAGGCTCTTGCCGTGGCTGCCAAATCGGATGTTATTGTGGCTGCGCTCGGTGAGTCTTCGGAAATGAGTGGAGAGAGCAGTTGCCGCACGAATCTTGAAATGACCGACACCCAACGCATACTGTTACAGGAATTATTGAAAACGGGAAAACCTGTGGTACTGGTGCTGTTTACCGGTCGTCCGCTGGTACTGAACTGGGAGCAGGCAAACGTGCCGGCCATTCTGAATGTATGGTTTGCGGGCAGTGAGGCAGGTTTTGCCATCGGCGATGTACTGTTTGGTGATGTGAACCCGAGCGGAAAGCTGACTACGACTTTCCCGAAGAGCGTGGGACAGATTCCTTTGTTCTACAACCACAAGAACACGGGCCGCCCTCTTGCCGACGGTGCATGGTTCCAGAAATTCCGCAGCAACTATATAGACATAGACAATGAACCGCTTTATCCCTTCGGTTTCGGTTTGAGCTATACCACATTCTTTTATAGCGACGTGGCTTTGGACAAGACTAGCATGACGGATAAGGGCGAACTGACTGCTACCGTGACTGTGACCAATACCGGCAAGAGAGACGGTGCAGAAGTGGTTCAACTTTATATTCGTGACCTTGTGGGAAGTGTAACCCGTCCGGTGAAAGAGTTGAAAGGCTTTGAAAAGATTTTCCTGAAAGCCGGCGAATCTAAAAAAGTATCTTTCAAGATTACCCCCGAATTGCTGAAGTTCTACAACTACAATCTTGATTTTGTATGCGAGCCGGGTGACTTTGAGGTGATGATTGGCAGAAATAGCCAGGACGTAAAGAAAGCAGCGTTCAAGTTACTCTAACTGATTCCCAAGGCGGCAATATGCAGCATTCGAGCCACTGCGTTGAGATGGCATTGTTGCTGCATATTGTCTGCATTTTCACTGCAAACGTTTTGCAGCGCTACTGCAAAGGTGTTGCAGCGTCATTGCAAAAGTGATGCAGTGCCACTGCAAACTATATGCAGTATTCTTGCAGTATTTGCTTGACTTGTGTAAGATAATATGATCTATTGAAAAACATGAAGAAAATATTTTTATTAATATTGTGTCTGTCCACCATGTACCCGGTTGTCAATGCTGGGCGGGTGGTTCAGAGTTTTAATGACGGCTGGTATTATGCCGCATGTGATGACAATCGGTTGCAGGAAGTGCAACGCCATGAAGAAGGTTGGCAGCAGGTACATCTGCCGCATACCTGGAATGCGGATGCCTATTCTACCCGTAACTACCGCAGGGCTTCTTCCTGGTATAAGAAAGAGTTCCGTACGGATGCCGCGCAGATGCGGGATAAACAGCTTTACCTGAAATTTGATGGTGTCAATTCTCTGGCAGATGTGTACCTCAACGGCGAGCTGCTCACTACCCACAAAGGAGGTTACTCTGCCTTTACCGTAGACATTACGGATAAAGTAAGGACCGATGCCCCGAATCTGCTGATGGTGCACGTCAATAATCAGAACGACCGGATACCTCCTTTGTCCGGCGACTTCACCATCTTTGGCGGCATCTACCGCAATGTGTGGCTCATCAGTGCTGCAAAGCAGCACATCAGCCTTACCGACTATGCCTCTACGGGCATTTATGTCGATTTGCCTTCCGTGAGTGAGGATAGGGCAGAAATCAGTGTGCGTGGGACTTTGGTGAACCGTGATGTGCGGCGTGCGGTGTTGAAGTTGGACGTCGAGGTGCTGGATACAGATGGGAAGACCGTAGCCCAATCTTTGCGCAGCGTCCGGATAGATGCCGACGGGGCGTTCGCCTTCGAGGAACGGTTACAGTTGGAAAAGCCACAGTTGTGGTCGCCCGATTCCCCTTATCTGTACAGCGTGAAAGTTTCTTTGAAAGATGTGCGTGGCAAGGTGTTGAAAGATGAGACACGTGTCCCTTTGGGGGTCCGCTGGTTCAGCGTGGATGCGCAGGAAGGCTTCAAGTTGAATGGGGAACCCCTGAAACTTATGGGAGCTTGCCGTCATCAGGACCAGATGCCGATGGGCATAGCGCTTTCGGATGAGATGCACCGCAGGGATATGCAGTTGCTGAAAGACATGGGTGTGAACTTTGTCCGTCTGGCACATTACCCACAGGACGATGCCGTGTTGCGTGCTTGCGACGAACTCGGCATGCTGGTATGGGAGGAGATTCCGGTAGTAGATTTGATAGCTTTGGGTGACGAGTTCCGCGCGAATGCCACAAGCGCCTTGCGCGAAATGATTCGCCAGCATTACAACCATCCGTCCGTCATTATGTGGGGGTATATGAACGAGGCTGTTATCCAGCTGCAGTATCGGGTGAAGAAACAACGGCTCAACGGTTTCTACGAGAATACCTTGGCGCTTGCCCGGCATCTGGAGGAAACTCTGAAGAGGGAAGACCCCTACCGTCTGAGTACGATGGCCTACCACGGCAATCAGATTTACAATAAAATCGGTCTCAGCAATATCACCGACATTTCCGGTTGGAACCTTTATCAGGGCTGGTATGAGAACGACTTCAAGTCTTTCGACCGCTTTGTGGACGAAGAGTATCGTAAATACCCGCACCGTCCGTTAATAATCAGTGAGTTCGGTGCCGGTTCCGACCCGCGCTTGCAGTCGCTCGATCCGCAGATATTCGATTTCTCCATGCAATGGCAGCAGTTGTACCTCGAATACTATCTGCCCGCTATCATGAAGCGACCGTTCATAGTGGGCGCCACGGAGTGGAACTTCATTGATTTCAGTTCTGCCAGTCGCCAGGAGGCTACGCCGCATATCAATAATAAAGGACTGATGTACAATGACCGCCGTCCTAAAGATGTGTTCTATTATTTCCAGGCATTCCTGCGCAAGGATATTCCGGTGCTGCACATTGCTGTGGATGACTGGAAGCATCGGACTGTGGTTTCGGACGGTGAAGCGGTGGAACATCCGGTGAAAGTGTATTCCAATCTGGATAAGGTGGAGTTGTCTGTCAACGGCACGAAGCTCTCCGTGCAAGGCATCGAGAATTGCCATGCAGTGTGGCAAGTGCCTCTCGTTGCGGGGCGAAACACGCTTGTGGCTTCAGGTATCTGCCATGGGAAGAAGGTGGAGCAGGTTTCGGACATTTTTGTGAAGATGCAGCCTCGCCATATCGCGGCAGTCGGCTCCGGACAGCTGGAACTTGCAGTGAACGTGGGCAGCAACTGTTTCTTTACGGATGACAAGAGTGATCTTTGCTGGCTTCCCGACCAAGCTTATACTCCTGGAAGTTGGGGCTACATAGGTGGAGAGATTTTCCGCCGTTCTCCGGGACGTATCGGAACCACTGCCGAGGTGAAAGACACCCGTAATGTTCCTTTGCTCCAGACCAAACGCAAGGACATCAAGGCCTATCGCTTCGACTTGCCCGACGGCGACTATGAAGTGGAACTTCTTTTTGCTGACCTGAACGCACGTTCCGAGCGGGTGACTTACGATTTGGGAGCTGTCGCTACCCTAGACAATGCCGATTTCCGCGGCAGTGTCTTCAATGTTTCTGTCAACAACCGACCTTGGCTGAATCATTTCTCTCCGGCGATAGAAGTAGGCGGGAACCATTGCATATCCAAGAAACTGCATGTTGCCGTAACCGGTGGAAACCTTACGGTGAACTTTGAGGCGGTGAAAGGGATGACGTTCTTGAATGGGATAAAGATATTCAGGATTCATTGATGTTCTATTCTTAATAATGTTGTATTAACCGATAAATTGAGTGAAATATGAAACACAAATTACTTACCGGGTCTCTCTCCTTCACAGTAGGGATGGGATTCAGCGCTTTGCCTGCCGTCGCGCAGCAATCTCCGGCTTCCACTGAGGTCAAGCCTAATGTAATCATTATCAACGTTGATGATTTGGGCTATGGCGACATTGGTTGTTACGGTGCCACCAAGGTCAAGACTCCCAATATAGACCGTCTGGCATCGCAAGGCCGTAGCTTTACGGATGCTCATTCATCCTCGGCTGTTTCCACGCCTTCACGTTATGGACTGATGACTGGTCAATATCCTTGCCGTGAGGATATTTGGGGGGCAATCTTCCTGAATCAGACTCTGCAAATTGATACGGCACGCACCACAATTGCGGATGTGATGAAACGTTCCGGCTATTCCACTGCCATCGTGGGGAAGTGGCATCTTGGATTTCGTACGGACGAAAAGATGGACTGGAACAAGGAACTGGCTCCCGGACCACTTGAATTGGGATTCGATTATTACTTCGGTGTGCCTATTCTCAACAGTCATCCACCTTTTGTTTATGTGGAGAACCATCATGTGGTGGGTTATGATCCCAACGACCCGTTTGTAAGAGGCAAGAGGGCAGAAACGGAGGAGTTCGATGAAAAATTCGGTATCAACTCTATTGGTGGAGCCACGGCTGCGCACCGTTTGTACAAAGACAGGGCTGTAGCCACTACTTTGAAAGACCGGGCCGTGCAGTGGATAAAGGAACATAAGGATTCACCTTTCTTCTTGTATTATGCTACCACCAACATCCATCATCCTTTTACACCGGCCGAACGCTTTGTAGGTACCAGTGAGGCAGGACCTTACGGTGATTCAATCCATGAATTGGACTGGGTGGTAGGCGAGATTATGCGTACCCTCGATGAGGAAGGGCTGGCGGGAAATACTCTGCTCATCTTCACCAGTGACAACGGAGGAATGCTGAATCATGGAGGGCAGAGAGCTTGGAAGGCAGGACACCATATCAACGGCAAGCTTCTTGGTTTCAAGTTCGGAGCTTGGGAAGGCGGGCATCGCATTCCTATGATTGCCCGCTGGCCGGGTAGGATTCCTGCGGGCAGCGTATCCAACCAGTTGATGTCCAATGTTGACATGCTTGCCACTTTGGCTGCCCTCACAGGATATGAATTGCAGGAGCAGGACGGGCCGGACAGTTTCAATATGCTTCCTGCCCTTATCGGAAATCCCGGGAAAATGATTCGGGACCATATTATTATCTGTCCTTCCCAAAAGAGCCATCTTTCCATTCGCAAAGGGAAGTGGGTCTATATTCCGGCGCAAAACAGCGGCGGATTTACCGGAAAGAATGTCGGTGACCATGACTTGGGCGGGGCATCCGCTTTCCAGCTCACCCATCGGGTGAACAGCGATATAGAAAATGCCCGGATAAAGCCGGATGCACCCTCTGTGCAGCTTTATAATTTGGAGGAAGACCCATACCAGACCACAAATGTGTATGAACAGCATCCCAAAGTGGCACGCAGGCTGGCGCGGATACTGGAGGAGAAGATAAGGAAGTCGGATGCCACAAGAAAGTGACAACCGATAGATTGATGAAAAACATAATTTGAAAAATGAAGAATACCATGATGAAAAAGTTTTTTGTAGGTTTATTCTCCCTTTTGATGGGAGTAGGCAGCGCTTTTGCGCAGACCAATATGTCTAGTGAAATGTATGACCTTGCCAAGATGAAGGAAGGC
>OGMJ01000933.1_pt1 | contig 14492 bp, 14 predicted proteins | sample 1573181 | NCBI WGS metagenome assembly OGMJ01 (sample SAMEA2582004, study PRJEB24529) | metagenome | biome: Human gut stool | place: China | collected 2011
TCTTTAATACTCTCTAAATCTTCTCTATCTTTTAAGTCAATATAATCTGATGTTAGCCAATTGTTATAATTTTCTAATGTAAATTTATCCATCTAAAATCTCCTGTTTGATTTTTATATAAATATTCCCAGAGATTTTAATCTCTGGGAATATTTTTTATCTATTATTATACATCTCTTCATAATATTTTTGATAGTCTCCAGAGGCTACTTCTTCTACCCATCCTTGATTATCTAAATACCATCTAATAGTTTTCTCTATTCCCTCTGTAAATGGCGTTTCAGGATACCATCCAAGTTCAGTTACTATCTTAGTTGGATCAATGGCATATCTTGCATCATGCCCTAATCTATCTTGTACATAAGTTATCAAATCATAATTTATGTTAGTTAAATCAGTACTTAAAACTACTTGATATTTAGGTTCCTCTTTCATAATTCTAGCTATTGTATCTATAGTAAGTTTTACTATATTGATATTTTGTTCCTCATTAAATCCACCAATATTATAGATTTCATGTGCTTTAGCATTAGATATTACCATATCAATACCTTTACAGTGATCCATTACATATAACCAGTCTCTAACGTTATCACCCTTTCCATATACAGGAAGTTTCTTTCCAGCTAAGATATTTTTAATAATTAGCGGAATTAACTTTTCTGGGAAGTGATATGGTCCATAGTTATTTGAACATCTTGTTATATTAAATGGAAACTTATATGTTTCTCCATAAGCCATAACTATCATATCAGATGCTGTTTTTGATGCTGAATATGGACTTCTTGGATCTAGTGGAGTACTTTCTGTAAACATCTTCTCTCCATAAGTTTGAAGATTTTTTCTTCCAGTTGCAATTGCAGCAACTGCTTCATCTAAAATTAACTCTCTTGGAATATCCCAGTCTTTACTTAAACTTCCGTATACTTCATCTGTTGAAACATGATGGAATTTTTTTCCCTCTTTATAGATTGGATATCCATTAGAATCTTTCCCAACTGTCCAGAAAGTTTTAGCAACTTCCATTAGGTTTTGAGTTCCAAGTATATTTGTTTCTAAAAATATCTGAGGATTTTCAATACTTCTATCTACATGGCTCTCTGCTGCAAAGTTTACAACGTAATCTATATCATGTTGCATAAATATATTTTCAACTAATTCTCTATTACAAATATCACCTTTAACAAAAGAAACTCTCGAGTCCTTTAACTCCTCTCTTATTGTTCCAAGATTTCCAGCATAAGTTAGTTTATCTAGTACAACTAACTTTATATCCTCATGCTTTTCTAACATATATTTAACAAAGTTTGCACCAATAAATCCTGCTCCACCTGTTACTAAGTAAGTTTTCATTAAAGTTCTCCCTTCTCTTTCATTTCGTTTAGGAATCTATCTATTCCACTTTCCCAAGTTGGAATTTTTTCTCCTATAACTACCTCTAATTTACTGCTATCAAGCTTTGAATATTCAGCTCTTTTAGCTGGCAGTACAAAGTCACTACTTTTAGCGCGCTTTAAAGTTCCTTTCCATCCAATAGAATCTAAAACATACTTTGCTTGATCATATTTTGAAGCTATTCCACTATTGCTTAGGTGATATAATCCATACTTTTTAGTTTCAATTAGTTTTAATGAGTATAATGCTAAATCATACGAATATGTAGGAACTGATACTTGGTCATCAACTATTCCTAAAGTATCTCTAGATTTACTCCAGTTTATAACTTGTCTGTTAAAGTTATTGTTAGCTATTCCAAACACCCACGATGTTCTAATTACAAAACTGCACTCATAAGCCTCTAATACTAATTTTTCTCCCTCAGCTTTAGCCTGTGAATATACAGAAAGTGGCTTTGGAGTATCCTCTTCTGTATATGGCGTATTTTTACTTCCATCAAAAACAAAGTCTGTAGAGTATGTTATATAATCTGCTTCAATCTCTTTAGCGATTAATGCCAAATCTCTTGGTGCTGCAGCATTTAGCTTATAGCACATCTCTACCTCTTCCTCTGCTTTATCCACATTGTTATAAGCTGCACAATTTATAATAAGATTTATATTTTTATCTTTTACAAACTCTCTTACTGCATCTATATCTGTAATATCTAGTTCTTTATAGTCAGTACCTATAAAATCTAGATTTCTTTCTTTAAATATTCTTTGAAAATCATGTCCTAGTTGTCCATTAGCTCCAGTAATTAGTATCATCCTATTACCACACCACTCTCTACAAACTCTTGCAGTGTTTGTTGCTGTTTGTCCTTATCTGAAAGTAAAATTGCTTCTGCTGATAATCCATACTTTTCAAAGTCCCAATCTATAGCTATATCAGAGTCATTCCATAACACTCCTGAATCAAATTCTGGAGCGTAATAATCTGTACACTTATATTGAAACTCTGTATTATCCTCTAATGTTAAAAATCCATGAGCAAATCCAGGTGGAATATAAAACATCTTTTTATTATCAGCGCTTAATTCTACTAAGTAGTATTTTCCAAAAGTTGGGCTATCTTTTCTAAGATCCACCGCTACATCTAAAACAGCTCCACTTGTAACTCTAACTAGCTTTCCTTGAATATGTTGTGTTTGAAAATGTAATCCTCTTAATACACCTTTTTTAGATTTAGAGTGATTATCTTGAACAAATTCAACATCCATTCCAATTTCAGAGAAGTCTTTTTTAGAGTAACTTTCCATAAAAAACCCTCTATTATCTCCAAATACAGTTGGCTCTATTACTATTAAATCTTTTATTCCTGTTTCAACTCTTTTAAATTTACTCATTACTACTCCTTTATTAGATTCATTAGATATTCACCATAGTGTGATTTTAACAGTGGTTTTGCTAACTCCTCTACCTTCTCTTTAGATATCCATCCATTTTTGTAAGAAATTTCCTCTAGACAAGCTACCATTACCCCTTGTCTACTTTGAATTGTTTTTACAAAGTTAGATGCCTCTAAAAGACCATCATGAGTTCCTGTATCAAGCCATGCCATTCCTCTTCCTAAGCTTAATACATTTAAAGTTCCTTCATTTAGATACATCTCATTTAGTGTTGTTATCTCTAACTCTCCTCTATGAGATGGCTTAACAGCTTTTGCTTTTTCTACAACAGTATTGTCATAGAAGTATAGACCTGGTATTGCAAAATTAGATTTTGGTACTGCAGGCTTCTCTTCTAAGGAGATTGCTTTACCATTCTCATCAAACTCCACTACACCAAAAGATTTAGGGTTATTTACATAGTAACCAAATATTGTAGCTCCAGTTTCTCTTTTTGCTGCTTCTTTAACTATTCCTGTAAGCCCATGTCCATAGAACATATTATCTCCAAGGACTAATGCACAAGCATTATTTCCTATAAAGTTCTCACCTATAATAAATGCTTCTGTAAGGCCATTTGGATGTTCTTGAATCGCATACTCTATTTTAAGTCCTAAATCACTTCCGTTACCTAATAACTCCTCAAAAGTTCCAATATCTCTAGGAGTAGATATTACTAGAATATCTTTAATTCCCGCTAACATTAAAACAGATAAAGGATAATAGATTAGTGGCTTATCGTAAATTGGTGTTATTTGTTTACTTATTGCTTTTGTTACTGGATATAATCTTGTTCCAGACCCTCCTGCTAATATTATTCCTTTCATTTTTTCTCCCTCTTATTTTTTATTTTTATTACCTCTTTATACTCTCCTGTTATATATAATCCTAATACAAATATAATAATAGAAAACAATATTTTTAAAATAAAATCTTGAAATAATCCAAAATTTATATATCTTATGAAAATTATATACGCACCAAGACTTAGCAAGCCTATTATAGCACCACTTTTCAAATTTAAAAAAAAGTCTTTCAATGATTTTTTAAAAACTTTTCTTATCATTAAATAATATGCTTGAAAAAAATTTATCAATATTGCTATAACTAAAAAATATGCAACCTTTTCTAAATCTTTACTTATTATTCCTAAAACTATTGCGAAAATCATTGTAACTGATGACAATATGCCACTATAAAAAAGATAATTTGTTTTTCCTGTTGATTGAAAAATACTTCCGCTACTAGATAAAATCAACTGAAGAAATACAGACAGTGATAGTATTTTAAATATTGGTACTGTTTCATTCCAATTTGGACCATACAATATATTTATAATCTCATAAGATGAAAAATATAAATATACCGATAGAGGAAATCCAACTACTGATAATAGCTTTACAATTTTCATATAACTAGAAAAAATAATATCATAATCATCTTGATATTTTGCTAATATCGGATGTATTGCTGAAGATATAGTGCTTGTTAGTATTCCTATGGGGTAAAGCATCAACTTATATGCCTTATCATAATATCCCAGTGCTGAGTTACCTATATATTTTCCTATTAATATATTATCTAAATTTCTTGAAAAATAATTTACAAAATTAAATAAAAATTGATATAAAGAATATTTCCATATCTCTTTTAATACATCTAGTTTTAAATTAAAAACTAATTTTATCTTAATTTTGTAAAAAGATAGTATATTTTGCAAAAGCGCTACCACTATACTTTGAATTACTATAGAATAATAGCTCCAACCTTTATATGCTAGATATATCGCAACCATTCCTGAAGTAAAAGATGAGATTATCTGAATTATTCCTAACTCTTTAAACCGTTTTTCTCTTATTAATATATTTTGAGGTACAATTAATATCGTATTCAATAAAATTAATAAACATAATAATTTTCCTATATTTATGTAAGCATTATTTTTATAAAAATCAGCTATAAAATAGGAAAAGTAATAAAATATTCCTGATAATAAAAAGCCTAATAATACAGTTATATTAAATAGTATTGACTTATCATCTTCTGATATATTTTTTTTTTGAATAATTGCTGGACCTATACCTAATTCACTTAATAATGAAAAAAATGTTATAAATACAGTTACTACAGCTACTACCCCATATTCTGACGGAGTTAGTAATCTCGATAAAATTGCTCCTAACCCCAATTGTAGAATTATATTTAAATATTTAGTTATAAAAATTATTATTACTCCTGATTTGAAATCAGATACTATATTTGACATTATCTAACCTCTTCTATTATGGAAAGTATTTTATCTTCAAATGCTTCTTCTGAAAAATTTTTTTTATATATTTTATAGCTATTTTCAACTCTTCTTAGTACTTCTTTTTTATCTGTTAAATAAATTTCTTTTATTTTTTTTGCTATATTTTGAGGATTATTCTTAGCTTTCCAAATATCATTTGAATAATCAAAAAATTCATCTGGTGCACTTGATTCTCCATTTAATACTGGTGCTTTCATCGCAATTCCATCTATTATTTTATTAACTAATACTGTTTTTGACTTTTCACTATCACCAAAATTTCCTAGAACAAGATCACAATTATCCACCAAAAATTTAGTTAATTTTCCATTTGAAAATGTGTAATCATTTATAATTGTTATATTTTTTTCTAGCATTAATTCTTTTACAATTTTTTGGTATTTTTCTCCTTCTCTTTCATTATTACCAAATAAAAATAATTTGAATTTTATATCTTCTTTTTTTAATATTTCCATAGCATCAATTATTTTTTCTAAACCATGCAATGGTATATAAGTTCCCCACCAACAAATTGTTATAAAATCATTTTTTTTATTAAAAAAAGGCATTTTAACTTCATCTTTCTTGTCAATACATAAAGGTATAATTCTATAATTTACATCTTTTAAATCCCTATCTATCAATTTTAAATATCTCTCTGCCTCAACTTTATTTAAAAATATTACCTCATTAGCTTTATCAACTATTCTTCTATCGCTTTCTAATATCTTTTGAGCTTTTGAACTTTTCAAACCAACATTTTTTCTATCCAGAACTTCAGTATCATAAAATGAAATATAATAGTCTGTAATTATTTTTTTTTTTAAAAATTTTGCTAAATTCAATTCCCATTTTTTCATATTATTCATAGCTAATAAAATTACTACATCTGAAACTACTAACATCAATAATTTCCTAGGAAATTCTAATATTTTATCAAGAATTTTCATTATTTTGATTAAAATTTTGTTCCATATATTATTTCTTTTCATTCCATCTAAATAATTGCTACCTAAATCAAAAAATACTGAATAATTATTTTTTATTAAAATTGATATAATATTCTGAGATCTATAGCTTCCTATAATTTTACCTATTAAATAAATCTTTTTCATTTTTTCCTCTTCTAATTATTATTTATTTTCTCTATCCATTTATACATTGATAATAAACCATCTTTTTTATTCACTTTAGGTTCCCATCCAAAATCTCTCTTAGCTTTGGATATATCTGCAACGAATACTTTTTGATCTGATTCTCTCCAAGGTAGTTCTTCATAATCCATTTTTATATCTAGTTCATTTTCTAACTCTTTAAATAACTCTAACAACGAATAACTATTAGGCATTCCACCACCGATATTATATACTTGTCCTTTTGTTTTATCTATATTCTTTATAGCAAGTCTATAACACTCCATTAAATCAGATGAAAAAAGTATATCTCTAACTTGTTTTCCAGTTCCAGAAATAGTGAATTTTTCTTTATTTAAATCATTTTTTATTTCATAAGCTTTTTGACAAAACCATCCAACCCATCCTTGATCTTTTGTTGCAAATTGTCTTCCACCAAAAATAGATGAATGTCTAAAAACTATTGTTTTTAAACCAAATATTCTTGCGTAATCTAACATATATTGATCTGCCGCTCCTTTTGAACAACCATATGGAGAATGGAAATCTAAGTGAGTCATCTCATCAAAACCATTTTCAAATCCTTCAGGTATATATCTTAATTCTTCCTCTTTAAAATTAATATACTCAAAATCTCCATATACCTTATTTGTAGAAGAGAAGCAAATAATTGTTTCTGGAGAATACTTTCTTACACTCTCCAACACATTTATTACTCCTTTTGTATTTACTTCAAAATCAAAATAAGGATTTTCTATTGATGTTGTCATTGCTACTTGTCCAGCAAAATGGAAAATTACATCTGGTTTTTCTTCTTGAATAACTTTTTCTATTTCATATATATTTCTAATATCACCTTTTATAAATTTAAAGTTTTTATTTAACTCATTTAACCACTCTAAGTTTTTTTCTGAACCAAATCTATAAAGATTATCAAATACTATTACTTCGTCTCCTTTATTTAAATAATATTCTGCCATATTGCTTCCTAAAAAACCACATCCACCATTTATTAAATATTTCATTTATTTTCTCCCTTTATATAATCTAATAATTGCTCTTTTAATCCTTTTAATTCAAAAGAGTAATCTAATTTTTTTATTTTATCTATATTTAATTTAAAATCCATCATTTCATTTTCTCTATATGGAAATGCTCCAAACTCAATATCCGAGTTTGAACTTAGCTTCTCTTTTAAAAAATTTATTATCTCTTTTAAACTTAAACTTTCTCCAGATCCTAGATTAAATATTTCACCTACAGAATTTTTATAGTTTCTCAAAAGTATTTCAATTTCTTTTGAAAAATTTCTTGCTTCTATAAAATCTCTTTTTTGTTCTCCCGGACTCGTTTTTACTGGTAAATTATTTTTTAATTGATTAATTATATATGGAACAAACTTTTCCTCTCCTTGGTATTTTCCAAATAAATTTGACGGTCTTACTATACAGATAGGATAATTATAATTTTTATTTAACATTATAGCTGTATTAGTAGTCATTAATTTTACTATGGCATAGGGAGAACTTGGAACCTCTTTATCTTTTTCATCAAATGGAGATTCTATATTTCCATATTCTTCTCCTGAACCAAACTGTATATTTAACTTTAAATTTGATAATTTTTTAGTACTTTCATATATTTTTAATAAAATATCTAAGTTACTTTTTATCATATCATTAAATAGAGCTAAATCTCGATCAGCTGTTACTACTGATATTAAGTTTATTATGTAGTCTGGTTTTTCTATTTCCATTATAGAATTTAATTCTTCTTGATTTGAAAAATCATAGACATAACTTTTTATCTTATTATTTATCAAAAAAGACTCATCTTTGATTCTATCTACAATAACTATATTGTAATTATCTTTTAAATATTCACATAAATTTTTACCTATAAATCCAAATCCACCAAATAAAACTATTTTTTCCATTATTTTTCTCCGTAATTACAGAATTTTTCTATTTGTTCTAAACACAAACCATATACATTTTCATTTTTATACCTTTTATACCATTCTGTTGTAAGTTCAATACTATTTTCTATTGTTAAAGTTGGTTTCCAATCTAATTCAAATCTCGCTTTTGTTATATCTAATAATAAAAGATTAGCTTCATGAAGAGCATTAGGATTAGAGCAATCTTTTAATTCTCCACTTCCATAAAATTTAGTTACCATTGTTGCCACATCCCATACAGGAACTATTGCATCTAAAGTAGGTCCAAAATTATATCCTTCACAATACTCACCTGGATTTTCTAACATTTTTTGTCCAAGAAGCAGATATCCACTTAAAGGTTCTAATACATGTTCCCAAGGTCTAACTGCTTTTGGCATTCTTATATCAATAACTTTGTTCTCTTCAAGAGCTCTTATACAATCTGGAATAATTCTGTCTTTAGCCCAATCTCCTCCTCCAATTACATTTCCAGCTCTTACAGAAGCAATACTTTTTCCATGTTTTTCATAATCTTTTGGATTAAAAAATGATCTTCTCCAAGAGTTTATAGCTATCTCTGCTGCTCCTTTAGATGAAGAGTATGGATCATATCCACCCATAGGTTCATTCTCTCTATAACCCCAGATTTGCTCTTTATTTTCATAACACTTATCTGTTGTTATAAGTATCCCTACTTTTGTTTCAGAAGTTTTTCTAATCTCTTCCATTACATTAATTGTTCCCATTACATTTACTTCATATGTTTCAACAGGAATATCATAAGATAACCTAACAAGAGGTTGAGCTGCTAAATGAAATACTATCTCTGGCTTATATTTTGAAAAAACTTCTGCTAATTTTTCTCTATCTCTTAAGTCCCCTCTTATATCAATAATTTTATCTGATAAATTAGAAAGTACAAAATTATCTTTATCTGTGTAAGGGTCTAAAGAGTAACCTATAACTTCTGCTCCTAACTCTTTTAACCATATTGCTAACCAAGATCCTTTAAAACCAGTATGTCCTGTTACTAATACTTTTTTTCCTTTATAAATATTATTAAAATTTTTTATCATCTTTTCTCTCCCTTAAAAATATAGGGTAGCTTTCGCTACCCTTCTACCATTTTTTCCAAGGTGCTTTCCCTGAATCCCACATTGCATTTAATTCTGTATTATCTCTTAATGTATCCATCGGCTTCCAAAATCCAGTATGCTTATATGAATGCATTTTCCCATCTTTTGCTAAATTTTCAAGAGGAGCTTTTTCAAATATTGTACTATCCCCCTCTGTTATATATGAAAATACTTCTGGTTCACATATAAAGTATCCTGCATTTATCCACATTCCATCACCTGCAGGTTTTTCAGTAAAAGCATTTACTGATCCAGCATCATCTATTTCTAGAGCTCCGAATTTTCCATTTGGCTTATATGCAGTAACTGTTAATGCTTTCCCATTTTTTTTATGTTCTTCTATTGATGCTGTAATATCTATATCTGATACTCCGTCACCATAAGTTAATAAAAATGGTTCGTCACCTATATATTTTTGTATTCTCTTTATTCTTCCACCAGTCATAGTATGAAGACCTGTATCTACTAAAGTTACTTTCCACGGTTCAGCCTTACACTCATGAACCTCTATAGTATTATTTGCTAAATCTACCGTCACATCAGAATTATGCATAAAGTAATTTGCAAACCACTCCTTTATAACATAAGCTTTATATCCACAACAAATAACAAATTCATTTATTCCATGTAGTGAATAAGTTTTCATTATATGCCATAAAATTGGTTTTCCTCCAATTTCTACCATTGGCTTTGGTATTAAATTTGTAGCTTCACTAAGTCTTGTTCCAAATCCACCTGCTAAAATTACTGCTTTCATCTCTTCCCCCTATCCTAAAACATACTCTCTTACTTTTTCTATCATGAAGTCAAGCATTTCATTACTCATTCCTGGATATACACCAATCCAAATTGTGTTATTCATTATAAAATCTGTATTTTTTAAATCTCCTACAGTTCTAAATCCTTCTCCTGAAGCTCTCATCTCATCAAAAGCTGGGTGCTTTATTAAATTTCCTGCAAATAGATTTCTTGTTTGAATTTTATTAGCTTCTAAATACTTTGCTAATTCAACTCTAGATTTTCCTGAATTTTCTTTAACAGAAATTAAGAATCCAAACCAACTTGGATTGCTATCTTTTTCTTTTTCTGGAAGTACAATCTTATCACTTAAATCTTTTAATCCGTTATATAATCTTTCCCAGTTATTTCTTCTAGCTTCAACAATTGCAGGAAGTTTTTCAAGTTGAGCACATCCTATTGCTGCTTGCATATCTGTAACTTTTAAATTATATCCAAAGTGTGAATATACATATTTATGGTCATAACCTAGAGGTAATTCTCCAAATTGCTTTGTAAATCTATATTTACAAGTATCATCTTTTCCACTATCACACCAACAATCTCTTCCCCAATCTCTAAAAGAATTAACTAGTCTAGCTAATTTAGAATTATTAGTATATACAGCTCCTCCTTCTCCCATAGTCATATGATGAGGTGGGTAGAAACTTGATGTCCCTAAATCTCCAATAGTTCCCGTTTTTTTCCATTCTCCATCTATAAAATACTCTGAACCTAAAGCATCACAGTTATCTTCTATTAACCATAAATTATTTCTATCACAAAACTCTCTTACAGCTTTTAAATTAAAAGGATTTCCTAAAGTATGTGCTACCATAATTGCTTTAGTTTTTTCTGATAAAGCTTCTTCTAATTGAGTTACATCTATATTGTATGAAGGAATTTCTACATCTACAAATACAGGAATTGCCCCATATTGAATAACTGGAGTTACTGTAGTTGGAAATCCTGCTGCTACAGTTATTACTTCATCTCCTCTATTTATTCTTCTATCACCTAAAGATGGAGATGTTAATGCCATAAATGCTAAAAGATTTGCTGAAGATCCCGAGTTTACTAATGAACAATATTTTGTTCCTAAGTATTCAGCTAGTCCCTTTTCAAATTTTTTAGCCCAAGGTCCTGTTGTTAACCAGAAATCAAGTGATGAATCTATTAGATTTACCATCTCCTTTTCATCAAAAAATCTTCCTCCATAATTTACATATGTCTCTCCAGGAATAAACTCTTTTTTTTCTCCAAATTTTAATTCATATAACTCTTTGCTTTTCTCCAATATTTCTTGCTTTAATAAATCTATTTTATTCATTAGTCTCTCCTATATAAATCTCTTGTATATATTTTATCTTCTATATCCTTTAATTCGCTACTTAATCTATTACTAACTATAACATCACACATAGATTTAAATTCATTAAAATCTCTGATTACCCTCGAATTAAAAAAAGTTTCTTCTTTTAATACAGGTTCATATACAACTACTTCAACTCCTTTGGCTTTGATTCTTTTCATTACGCCTTGAATAGAAGAGGCTCTGAAGTTATCCGAATCTGTTTTCATAGTTAATCTATATATTCCTACTATTTTAGGATTTCTTCTTATTATTGAATCTGCTATATGATCCTTTCTGGTTGAATTAGAATCTACTATAGCCTCTATTAAATTATTTGGTACATCAGCATAATTTGCACGAAGCTGTTTTGTATCTTTTGGTAAGCAATATCCTCCATAACCAAATGAGGGATTGTTATAGTGAGACCCTATTCTTGGATCAAGTCCCACTCCTTCTATTATATCTCTAGTATTTAATCCTCGTAATTCTGCATATGTATCTAGTTCGTTAAAATAGGCTACTCTTAAAGCTAAATATGTATTTGAAAATAGTTTTACTGCTTCTGCTTCAGTGCTATCCATATATAAAGTAGGAATTTCTTTTTTTTCTGCTCCCTCTTTTAATAAGTTTACAAATTTTTCTGCACGCTTTGATTTTTCTCCTATTATTATTCTACTTGGATACAAATTATCATAAAGAGCTTTTCCTTCTCTTAGAAACTCTGGAGAAAATATAATATTTTCTATTCCTAATTCCTTTTTTATTCTATCTGTATATCCAACAGGTACAGTTGATTTAATTACCATAGTTGCCTCAGGATTTATCTCCATTACATCTTTAATCACTGCTTCTACGCTATTTGTATTAAAATAATTTTTTTCCGAATCATAATCCGTGGGTGTTGCTATAATAACAAATTCTGCATCTTTATACGCTTCTTCTTTGTTTAAGGTCGCTACTAAATTAAGCTTCTTTGATGATAAATATTCGCTAATTTCTTTATCTATAATAGGTGATTTTTTATCATTTATCATGTGGACTTTCTCTGCTATCACATCTAACGCTACAACTTCATTATTTTGTGCTAATAATATTGCATTTGATAATCCCACATACCCTGTACCTGCTACTGATATTTTCATAATTTATATATTCTCCTTTTAATCTCAATTACTCTCTACAGTTTCAATTATTTTCTTCATTTGAATATCCCATGATAGCTTTTCACAATATTTTCTAATTTCTTTTGGTGTTATTTGTAATTGATTATACCATTTAATTATATCTTCAACATCAATCTCCTCTTCAGTTGGTAGTATATGATATACAAATGGCACATTTTCAAAATCAGAATCTTCTTCTGAAAAAATCATTGGTAATCCTTTTGCACAATATTCTCTATTTTTTAAAGCTTTCATTTTATTTAATCCACTTCTATGCCTTGCTAAACTTCCTACCGCTATATCAGTACTATCATATATTTTTTCTAGTTCCATTCCACTACAAAATCCTAAAAAATTAATTTTATTTTTTAAGTTTGGATTTAATTCAACTTTCTTTTTTAAAACTTTTAATTCAGGACCATTTCCAACTATATTAAAAATTACTTCTTCTTTTTTATTTTTTTCATAAAAACTTTCTATAGCTGAAATCATTCTATCTATCCCATGCCAAAAATAACAACTTGAAACAGATGTAAATATAATTTTATTTAATTTTCTATGACTGTTATTTACTAAGCTAATTTCTTCTAGATTAACTCCATTTGAGATGTTTATGCACGGTATCCCAAAAATAATTTTATCATCTGAATATGTTACTATAAAATCCACATATTTTTTTAAATATACTCTATATATTTTGTCTATAAATAATTTTAAATATGAAAGTGTTAATTTATTTTTATATTCAAAATCATAAGGATAGGTCGGTATTTCTAAAAGAATTTTTATTTTTTTTAGTTTTATATTTTTTAATAGCTTTATAAAAAATAAATCTGAAAAATGTTCATATCTTATATAAATGATATCTATTTTATTTTCAGAAATAAATTTTTCTAATAATTTACATACTAAATACGATCTTAATATCAAATTCGGAATTCTACATTGATATTTTTCTCCTATTTTGAAAATATTATTTGCAAATTCAGTTATAAAAACTTCATAACCGTTATTTTCTAAAGATTTATATTGATTTTCTATTTTTTTTTCAATTCCTGATTTTTTTGAATTAAATGAAAATCCTAACGTAAAAAAAAGAATTTTTTTCATTTTTTATTATATGGTATACCTAGACCATATCTCCTCCTTTTTATAATTCTTAGTTTTTATTTTGTCATCTAGTTCCAATGTTTATAAAAAGTCATTATATATATATTTAACCATGTGAGATATACAAAGATTATAAATATATATATATGCATATATTTCTTTTTTTCAGCGAAGAAATAAGGTGCCCAAATAAAAAAGCAAGAATTAAATATATTAAAAACTCTCAAATAACTATATTTAAATAAATCTAAACTATAAATTCCTGCTGTTATAATTAATCCTATAATAGTAAAATTCACATATATATTTATATCATTTTTCTCTGGTATCATTTTTCTCTGGTACCATTTTTCTCCGGTACCGTTCCTCTATGATTACATACCTGAACCGGCTCGGACTAACTTGATCTTTTCACGTGCCTTTTATCTTACCGTCCCATGTACGTATCATATACGTATCATGTACGCCCCATGTCCATCCGCAAAAAAACTCCGGGAAGAAACATACGCTGTTCCTTCCCGGAGTATGATTACCATATGGTTTCTGTCTATTCTTCCTCTATGGCATCGTCCTCTTCATCCACATCAGCCATATCGTCCATTCCCAGAACTTCCTCTGCAACATTGTCCTCGGTGAGTCCGCTGCTGCTCTCATCCTCGGAAGAAAGCACCAGTTCATCGTCATCAGACAGCAGGATTTCATCTGAAATCAAATCGTCTGTGTCCAGCTTCACCTTGCGGTAACGCTTCATGCCGGTACC
>OGMJ01000942.1_pt1 | contig 14434 bp, 8 predicted proteins | sample 1573181 | NCBI WGS metagenome assembly OGMJ01 (sample SAMEA2582004, study PRJEB24529) | metagenome | biome: Human gut stool | place: China | collected 2011
TCATTATTTGTTTCTCAAAACACGTACGTGTTTTCCTGAATTCTCGTACATGTTTTTGAAAAAACACGTACATGTTTTCCCGAAAATATGATTGATGTTTTATTCTTTTGATTATTAATATATTATAGTGTAAGGTCGTTGAAGTACTTATTGTTTTTTTTACTTCTAGATTAACAGGAAATCTCAAAATGATCTCATCACCATATTGCCTGTCCATATATTTTTGATAATTAACCTTCGGAATTTGGGGCAGCCAAAGAACAAACAATTAAAGGATACTTCGCCTTATGGCAAAGGCGGCTAAACATCATTTGTTCGTGCAGTTCCATGGTTCCAGTAAGCCATCTGGATTACATCGGACTTATCCGAATGAATTTACCCGGGAAGGGACGCTCAATTATGAGAATTTCAAAGGATGTATGGTCACGACCGCGGATCATGATATATCTATGCCTTTTACCCGTTTATTGGCTGGAACTGCCGATTATCATTTAGGTGGGTTTCGGGCTCTTCCGAAAGACAAGTTTAAGATACAACAAAGCAACCCTTATGTCACTAGCACTCGCTGCCATATGCTAGCGATGTATGTCGTATTGGAGAGTTATTTGGGAATGATCTGCGATACTCCGTCTTCTGTACTTTGTTATAAGACGTAGTCCACCCGGTTTTCGGGGTCTTACAAACCGTACCGACTACTTGGGACAAAACGGTCGTACCGGATGCCTCTGTCAATGAGTATGTAGCGATCGCACGTAGGCATGGAGACGATTGGTACGTTGGGGCGATCAACAATAGTCAAGTCCGTAATGTGGAAATAGCCTTGGATTTCCTCGGTAAAGGAGATTATAAAGTAACTCTTTATAAAGATGCGCGAGACACGGATACCAATCCTAATCATCTTATCAAAGATACTTTAACTGTTACCGCAAAGGATAAAATAACAGTACCGCTCGCTTCAGATGGTGGTGCCGCTATGCATATTCAACCCGTATCCTTTTGATAAACTTTATTCTAGATAGAAAAGAGGTTCACTTCAAAAGGAAGGTAGCCTCTTTTCTAGTTATAATACGGGAACACGGCATGTAATTCTCTAGAGAGTTTTGCTTTGAATAGTTTACGATAGTTTTGCTTCATCAATTTTAATTTTCATCTTTGTAGGGAGACAGATGCTAGAGAATCGTTATTATTAATTACAATCTCATGAAGAAACTATTATTTCAGACAACCTTGTTTCTATTATTATGTAGTTGCATAAGTAAAATAGAAAAAACACCAGTAGATTATGTGAATAACCGGATTGGGAATATCAGTCATTTACTTGTGCCTACCTATCCCACTACCCACCTGCCTAACAGCATGTTGCGAATGATTCCGACTCATAATGAGTTTACGACGGATCGTATGGAGGGACTGGCCCTAAATAGTCCTTCCCATAGGCAAGGCCATTCATTGTTGCTGTTGCCTTATAGGGGGGACGTTAAGGATTTCGATGGGAATTTAAAATATCGATATGATCATGAGAAATCTACGCCTTATAATTATTCGGTGTATTTGGATGATTTCTCCGTAGGGGTGGATTTTGTGCCTGCTGCTAAATCGGCGATCTATCGTTTTCGGTTTGAGGATTCGGATCGACGGTTGATTTTGTTGAAAGCCAATGGAAAAGGAGAGATCGATATAAAGGATGGAGCTTTGTGTGGATATGATAATTTCGCCGGGATAAAACATTATTTTTATTTGGAGTTTGATGCCCAGCCCATTCAAGTTGATAGCCTCTCTCATTCTTTGGTATTTGCTGAATTTCCGGAATCGAAGGATGTGGTAAATGTTCGTTATGGAATTTCTTATATTGGAGTAGAGCAGGCCAAGCGGAATTTATATAATGAAATCAATGATTTCAATCTGGAGAAATTGGCCTCGCAAGCTCGTGATAAATGGAACGACGTGTTAGGCAAAATAAAGATTGAAGGAGGCACGGAGGATCAAAAGACCACATTTTATACCGCCTTGTATCGGGCGCACGAAAGAATGATCAATATTTCTGAAGATGGTAAATATTTTAGTGCGTATGACGGAAAGGTACATGAAGATAATGGGGTGGATTTTTGGGTGGATGATTGGGTATGGGATACCTATCTGGCCCTTCACCCGTTGCAAGTGTTATTGAATCCGGAGGCTCAAGAACAAAAACTGGCGTCTTATATCCGGATGTATGAGCAATCCGGGTGGATACCTACTTTCCCTTGTGTATTTGGGGATGCGCATTGCATGAACGGTAACCATGCGGCAGGTGTCTTTGCGGATGCCTTGAATAAAGGCTTGCGGTTTGACGTGGAAAAGGCTTTCGAGGGTATGAAGCATACGGTGATGACTGAGTCCATGATCCCTTGGTACCGGGGACCTAAAACGGCCTTGGATGATTTTTATCATGAGAATGGCTGGTTCCCCGCTTTGCATCCGGGAGAAAAAGAAGAGTTTACGGAGGTAGGACCATTTGAACAGCGACAAGCGGCAGCCGTAACTACAGCCGCATCCTATGACGATTGGTGTATCGCCCAATTAGCTAAACATTTGGGAAAAGATGAGGATTATCGATTCTTTCAGGATCGTTCTTATAATTACCGGAATGTCTTTAACAAAGAGACTCATTTCTTCCATCCGAAGGATAAAGATGGGAAGTTTATAGAACCGTTCGACTATATTTTTTCCGGAGGTATCGGGGCTAGGGCTTATTTTGATGAGAATAATGCTTGGACCTATAATTGGGATGTACGCCATCATATTCAGGATTTAATAGATCTTTTTGGAGGCAACACTCCTTTTATTGAGAGATTGGATCAGTTATTTGTTGAGGATATGAAAATGTCAAAATGGCAATATTACGCTCTTCATCCGGACGCTACGGGCAATGTCGGGCAATTCGTGATGGGAAATGAGCCTAGTTTCCATATTCCTTATCTGTATAACTACGCCGGTCAACCGTGGAAGACGCAAAAACGGATTCGTATGCTTATGGAAAGTTGGTTCAGGAATGATCTGATGGGTGTTTGTGGTGATGAGGATGGTGGTGGAATGTCGGCTTTCTATGTATTCTCCGCTTTAGGTTTCTATCCGGTTTCTCCGGGAGTGCCTGTTTATACGATAGGTAGTCCTTTATTTGATAAATCGGAGATTCAGTTGGCGAACGGGAAAGTGTTTACCATGATCGCTCATGGGGTTTCGTGGGAAAATAAATACATTCAATCCGCTAAGTTGAATGGCGCCGAGTATAATAAGACGTGGTTTACTCATGAGGATGTCATGAAGGGAGGAACATTAGAATTGTTTATGGGAGACCGCCCTAATAAGAAGTGGGGAGTGGGAGAAGGTGCGAATCCTCCTTCTGGTGAGTTTGTCGATTGATTTGGTTTGACGGCATGATTCTACGGTCAAAGATTCGTGAAATCATTTTGTAGATGTTATCTTTGCGTAAGTAAGTTACGAACAAGTGATTTATTCGTAAGTGACAAATAAACAGGAGGAGATATATTATGGCAACGAAGCAAATTCCATATGGCCTGACGGATTTCGAGCGAATCCGTACCGCCAATTATTATTATGTTGATAAGACTCGCTATATTGCGGAGGTGGAGCGGAACGCAAGTTTCTTTTTCCTTATCCGCCCGCGCCGTTTCGGGAAGTCGCTATTCTTGAATGTCCTCAGATGGTATTATGACGTGAACCGTAAGGATTCTTTTGAGGAACTCTTCGGCGACTTATATATCGGCTCCCATCCGACCCCGGAGCAGGGACAATATCTTGTACTGGATTTCAATTTCGCAGGCGTGAACCCAGATCCTGACGAGTTGATCCGCTCTTTTAATGATCACTGTGCCGCTCGTTTCCGGGAGTTTGCCTACTACTACGAACGTTTCTTCAATCCGGGCTTCCGGGAGAAAATGGAGAGTCTGCCAAATGCTGACGAGAAGTTGACCTACACGATCAGTGAGGCTAAACGCTTGAATCTCTCTATCTATCTCTTCATTGACGAGTATGATAACTTCACCAACGCTATCCTCGCCAATATGGGTGAGAAGCATTACAAGGCATTGACACACGGTACGGGCTTCTTCCGTTATTTCTTCAACAAACTGAAAGAAGGGGCTACGGGCGATGGCCCTATCAAGCGCATGTTTATCACTGGGGTATCTCCAGTGACGATGGACGACGTGACCAGCGGTTTCAATATCGGAGCCAACATGACGACAGATTACCGCTTTAATGGAATCATAGGTTTTAGCGAGGGAGAGGTACGGGAGATGCTGGCCTATTACAAGAGCGAGACAGGTTTTGAGGATAGTGTGGACGATCTGATCAACTTGATGAAGCCGTGGTACGATAACTACCGTTTCTCTACGAAGAGTCTGGACGAGCCTATGTACAACTCGGATATGGTACTGTATTTCATCAGCAATTACCTGCCCTTGAGATCGGCCCCGGATAAGATGATCGACAACAACATCCGCACGGACTACAACAAGCTCCGCCATTTGATCCGTCTCGACAAGCGGTTCGGCACGAACGCTTCGATCATCCAGGAGATCGTGAACAACGGCGAGACCACCGCAGTAATCAAGGATGCTTTTCCTGCCGAGGATATCGCCAAGCCGGACAACTTCAAGAGCCTGCTTTACTATTTCGGGTTGCTCTCCATCAAGGGTACCAAGCGTGGAGATACCCTTCTGGGCGTTCCCAACCTGACGGTACGTGAGCAATTATATACCTATCTGATCGAGGCTTACCGGGAAGCTGATGTCTTCTCAATAGAGTTATACAAGCTTCATGATCTGGTAAAGGACATGGCTTACGACGGAGACTGGAAGCCTGTGTTCGAGTATTTTTCCTCCGAGCTGGAGCGGCAGAGCGCTATCCGCGAGTTCATAGAGGGGGAGGCGCACGTGAAAGGTTTCCTACTGGCTTATCTAGGCTTGACCCGTACCTATATAATTTATCCGGAGTATGAGGCCAACAAGGGGTACGCCGATTTCTACATGATGCCCGACTTGATCCACCAGCCCGAGATAGGCTTTAGCTATATCGTGGAGGTGAAATACGCCCGTCGGGACGCTTCCGAAACGGAAATCGAGGCGTTGAGAGCCGAGGCCGCCATCCAGTTACGCCGTTACGCCGCAGACCCGAAGGTTCACGCTACTAAGGGGGATACGGAGCTTCGTCTTGTCACCTTGGTCTTTAAGGGTTGGAAGCTTGCTGTTTGCGAGATGGACTTGGCTTGATTTTGTTTTTATGCTATTTTTGATGGTAGATAATAATACGTTTAATCATCAAAAAAGGAGATATGAGCAAGAGAAAGAATAACCGCTTGGGCAAGGCGGGCATCACATTTTATACCTATGCCACCGAACGCATCCGGGAGAAACGTTTAGCGGGGAAACATAACACTGCCGATTTATATAGGACGACCCGTAATTTGATCTGCGCCTTTCTGGGTAGGAGAAACCTTCTTTTCCCGGAGATAACCCCGGGCTTAATAAGCCGTTTTGTCGCTTATCTGCAATCCGCCGGCTTGCGAGTGAATACCGTGAATACATACCTCAGCAACTTTCGCTCGATTTATAACCAAGCTTGTCGGGATGGTCTGTTGCCGGCTTGCGTCGTATCGCCTTTCGCGTACTTGAACTTGAAGCGGGAAAGAGCCGGATCTAGGGCGTTGGGAAACGAGTCGCTCCGGGAGATCGTGACCTTGAAGTCTGAGGAGCCGGATTTGGCGTGCGTGATCGACTATTGTACGTTCGCCTATTTATCTTGCGGCATGCCTTTCGCGGATATGGCTCGCTTGACTACGGCGAACCTGTATGGAGAGGAGATCGTATATCGGCGTAAGAAGACGGGGACCTTAATCCGTGTCGGGATAACAGCGGGGATGCGGCGGTTGATTAATAAGTATGCGGACGCTTCTTCCCCGTACCTTTTCCCTATTTTATCTCCGGGTAGAGAGGTAGGGCATGAGGAATACAAGGCGATACTGCGTTCGTATAATAACTCGTTGAAGAAGATCGGTCGTGCGCTATCTCGCCCCATTCACTTGACCTCGTATGTTTTCCGCCATACATGGGCAACGAACGCCTTGCGGAAACAAGTCCCTTTATCGATCATTAGCCAAGCGTTGGGGCATACCTCGGAAAAAACAACACGTTTTTATCTGGCCTCTTTGGAACAGTCGGAATTGAATCGTGCGAACGCTAGGGTGACGGAAGAGGTGGATTTGCTTTTGGCGGCTGGGTGATGCCCTTATTCGCGAAATAAGGGGAAGAGCCTATTCAGCATAAAAATTACCTATAATAGGCTATTTTCAACGGAAGGCTTGGCAAATGTAAAAAATATTATTGATAAACAATCACTTTTATCTATTTATTAAGAAATAGGAATTGAAGGGGATACAGATATCGTATCCTCTAATTAATCCAAATTTATGCTTATTGCGCATATATCGTGGATATGCGGTTAAAAATAGTGGTTATGCGTGTTTTTTTTAGTTTATGTTGGACGTGCGATATCTCTTCCCCTTATTTCGCGAATAAGGGTGATAAACATTATTAAAAGGTAACGCCCCACTACCACGGGGCATTAAAGACAAAAAACATCATGGCAGAAGAAAAGACCAACTTGACCGTAGATCTGTACGACAACGTGTTAACCGAGAAAACCGGCGATTTCACCGGAAAGATCCGCATTACCGGAACCACGCGAACCTCAGACATCTCGAACCGCATCGTGAAGAAACGCACCGAGTACCGCCCGGAGACGATCACCATCATCCTCGGCCTCTCCTACGACGAGATGATCGAGGCCCTCGCCCAAGGCCGTTGCGTGGTGAACAAGTTCGGGCAATGGCTGCTCACTATCAACGGCTCGTTCGACGGAAAGAAATCAGACTTCCGCTCTACGGAGAATAAGATCACCGTAATGTTCACCCCCAGCGCCACCCTCCTGAAGGCGCTAGAAAACATCTACGTGAACGCCGACGTAGCTACCGTGGGCCCGATGATCGAGAGCCTCACGGATTCTACCACGAACGAGAAGAACCTCCATATCACTCCGAACGCCCCGGCTATCATCTTCGGCAGCACGCTGCTTATCAAGGGGGATCATCCATCAGTAGGCCTCTACTTCACCAAGGATGAGGAGGGCGCCACGCCAACAAAAGTCTCCCTTATCGTACGTAACACCAAGAGCGAGATAATTATCCAGATCCCGCAACTCGCCGAGGGGCAGTACTGGCTGAGCGTCACTACGCAGGCAGGTGCGGGCTATTCTCTCGTAAAAGATCCACGCACCTACAAATTTCCCATACTCCTGACAGTTGGCGCGGGATGAGGAGGCGACAGCGAAAGCCCGGACGAGATCTAGGCGCATAGCGGGATGGGAGAGCCTCTATGCTTAGGGTAGGGAACACTGTTGCTCCCAGCCATGGGAACCGAGGCTTTCCCATGCCTATCAACCGGGGCTTTCCCTCCCATGGGAACAACGGTGTTCCCATACCTCTTACTAAAGGATGTTAATATTATAACTTATGCTAAATTATTTGATTATGAGAAATCTTTTTTACAAGTTCAGTAAACAATGTAAATTATCATTTTTGATACTTATGTTATTTGCTTTATCCCCTTTAAATGGGAATGCTGCTGTGGTCGTGAACAGTGCGTCAGAATTACTCTCTTATTTGTTAAGTATTTCCCAGAATTCTGCAGAAATATTTGATGGAAAGGTCGTGGTTAACTGGAATATTTCTGTACCGGACATGATTAAAATTCCCTTAGGCTCAAATATAACAATAGAAAGCAGGCGGCATCTAAATGCGACAATAGAAGTTGATGGAGGTACACTTTCTTTCGTCGGAGATAATGCATACGGCTCATCCTTATGCAACGTTATTTTGCAATCAGGTACTCTTAAGCTCCAAAAGGCATCAAGTGATCCTTGTATCTCTACAGCTACTGTAAATGGCGGCAATATCCAACAAGAAGGAGGAGGTACCGTAGGAGCTACCCTGGTCCAAGAATTAATCATTAATGCGGAAGCCTCCATAAAAGGGTGTCTGGAACGTAGTAGTATTAGTTATCCTCTATGTAAGAAAATGCTTGTTGCCGCTTCCGCTAATAATGTTTCAATACAAGATTCCTATATTTCGGAGTATCTTGAAATATCTGGAGATGCCACCTTGAATAATGTTTGCTGTGATGAAACGCTTATCAATTCAGGAACTGTATCCATCCAAAATTTCTATGGAGCAAGGATAGGGCATGGTACTATTACCCAAAAGGGGGGAACTGTTTCTATGTATGATGTATTTTCTTTGGTACTTGTAGAAGGAGGAGAACTGACTATCGATAGCACTCCTTGGTTAAACACCGGAAAAGATCTGAAGGATCAAACATGCAGCCCCGTTGTTCATCTAAAGGGAGATAATGCCAAGGTCTTGTTCATGAATGGTACGCATTTTGATGGAAACGCAATAAACGCCCTTGGTGGATATGCGGTTCGTTTAACAAAAGGAGAACTGGAAATCCGTGATGGTTTTTTTGAGAATACGATTTATGTAGAGGGAGGAAAGCTTTCTGTTACAGGAGGCCATTTTAAATGTTCCACAAACTCGATCCATCGTGAAGGGTTTTATATAGCGAAACCTGCGCAAGTAAGTTTTTCAGGAGGGTATTTTGGTGATGGACTTTTTGGGTATGGAGATAATGTTAATCCAATAGCATTCTTTTTAGCTGAAGCATCACGGATGAAACCTAAAGATCTTTTGGCTCCAGGATATTCCTTCTATACGCATCATGCTAATTTTCAACCAGACTTGCTATTGGAGGGAGATGATATTCCTACTTATTTTGGTAATTTCTCATCTGGTTCAGGTACAAATGTATATATTGGTGCAGTTAAACCAAGCAATAAGGCCACAGATGTGAATAGTTGGTATGAAGCCGCCCGTTTAGCGGATGTAGGGCCAACTGGTACCGATATAGAAATTAAAGATAATTGTTATCTGATCAAGACTCCGGTAGGTTTGGCTTGGATTTCTCTGATATCGAATTGTATGGATCGGGGTGTATATTCCCCTACCGATGAATTGGTTTATTATTGGTTGGCGAAAGACAATCCTTATCTCCCTACCTATATTTATAATGACCCTAAAAGTGTAAAATGCTTTGCGCTAGCTAACGACTTGGATATGTCCGACTATAAAGGGCAAAAAGTAGATTGGGCTTGGAATCCATTCAATTTGCATAATCATTCTTTTGATGGACGTGGACATACGATCTCTAATTTAAATGTAAGGCAACATTCACCTAGTTTCATTGGCTCGATAACGAGTGATCCCGGAATGAACGCTACTTTATCAAATTTGCGTCTCCAAGGTACAATGATAGTAATCGCAGATGATTATTATATAGAGGCTAGTTACGCCGCAGGACTAGTCTTGAAAAATTCAGGAACCATTGTGAATTGCTCCTTTGAAGGCTCAATACTGTCGAACTCGCTGGTAAGCTCTTCAATAGGTGGATTGGTTTATTGGAATTACGATAATGGTAAAATCATGAATAGTTATATGGTCGGCACCATAGATGGGCGAAAGACAGCTATTGGCGCTGATCATCCATCGTCATCGGAGGCATATTACTTAGAAGCTGGAGGGTTGGCTTGTTATAATGGAGGCCTTATCTCAAATTGTTATCATAAAGGAGATGTATCTTATATAAATGAAACGAACTGTCAGGATTTCCAGATTTACACGGGTTATATCATCGCTAAGGATTTTGGAGGTTCTACGTTGAATTGCTACGACAAGGCTGTCGATATTGAGATCATGAACAGGAATGTTACAGATTATAATAAAGATTGCACGGTTCTTAAATGGATATGGACAGATTGGAAAAAGGATAGGAATGGGGGGTACGTACATGACTATAAAGATAAACCATCAGTCATAGAGACGCAATTCGCCTTGTTAGTTAAAGGAGAAGGGGCACTATCTGCTACTTATGCTGTTTTAGGTGATAAACCTAATGATAAACCAGAGATAAGAACCATAAATGCGGATACAACAGTCAATATATCTAATGTCAATGAATTTACAGTGACGGCTACTCCAGCCAAGGGAGCTACATTAATGAAGGTCACCCGTATATTGGATAATCAACCAGAATTAGAATTGGAAAATATCAAACCAGGGGAAGCTTTTAAATACGATGTGTCGTTCTTGTCCGCTACTTTAATCGCCTACTTTCAAACTGATACTGTTATACCGGAAGATGGGGATACGGTGGAAGGAGAGACAAATGCTCCTATAGACATATCGGGTGTGGGTTCTGAAGAAAAAGATGCTATGATCTATTTTGAGAATGTGGACATTAGTATTGACAATTCGAAAAATGCATTGACGATTAGTGATGATTCTAAAGTCGTTTTACAGATATCGGGAACAAATAAGCTAGGGAATCTCGTTAATAATGGAAAAACAAGTATTGAGGTAATGGTTGGAGAATCGGCAAATCTGGTTGACACGAAGGTCGTAAATAATGGGATATTTACCGACAAAACCAGTTTTATAACTGAAGTGACTGGAAAGGCCGCATTATCCGTCACCCCACGTGAACAAGTCTTGGTAGAGCCGGAAGGAGGTAAAATATCAATGATCTTTGATAGTAAAGATGCGGATGAATCCGAACTCTCTTACTTCTGGCAACGTCTAGAGAATGATAAATGGATTCCAGAAAAGCCGGAATTCAAAGCTTTTCTTCTCAAGCCCACCTCTATATTACGAGCAGACTGGATGAATACGGAAAAGGAGATTACAATAAATCCGGGTGAGGATGGTAAGTATCGTTGTTGGATCACGAGAGAGAAAGAAGGAGTTGTTACGACTTTGGTGACTACCACTGCGGTGAAGTTCCGTTCTTCCGTAGCGGATATCACTTATTATAACTTAACTCTTCCATCCATTGAGGGCGCCATATTGAGTCCTTCCGCCGGAACCTACTCCGTGGAAGAGGGTGGCAGCTTCTCTTTCTCTCTTACGCTGGAAGCGGACTACAATCAATCTACCCCTATCGTGAAAGTAGGTGATAAGGTAATTGAGCCGGCTTCTGACGGTAAATACGAGATCAAGGGTATCGCGTCCGACATTACGATCTCTATCACCGGAATCATGAAAAACGCCACCGTAGGCAATGCCGAACTCGAATCCAATGACTTGAAAGTCTGGGGATCGAACGGGGTATTGCATATCCGGTCCGCTCATGCGGGTACGGCTTATCTAGTGACATTCGGCGGTCAATTGTATAAGGCGATAACCTTACCAGTTGGTGAGACGATGATAACCATCCCGCAAGGTTCCTATATCATCCGTATCGAAAACCAATCCTACAAGATCCGCTTCTAGCCATTCTTGAGGAATCATAGGAAGGCGAGTCATTTGCGAGTGGCTCGCCTTTCTTGTTTAATAAATCTTAATATTTACCGGGGATATAAGTATCGTAAGCCATTAGAATGTATATTCATGCGTAATCTCAATTTATTTATCATGAAATGTATATCTATCTACTTTGTGACCCTATTGTTACTGATGTCGGGCTGTGAATCCGGACGGAGGATCGTCTTAAAAGATCTTCGTTGTGAGAACTTGGAGAATCCGGTCGCGATCGACAATACTCATCCCCATTTTAGCTGGAAAATCGAGACAGACGGGCAAACTATGCGGCAAGCGTATTTTGAGATACAAGTAGCCACGGATAGTTCCTTGCTGGCTCAAGGCAAAGCCGATCTATGGAATTCTGGTAAGGTGGAATCGTCCGCCTCCGTGATGGTCCCTTATCGAGGAAAAGAGTTGCGATCTAGTGTGCTGGCCTATTGGAAAGTCCGGGTATGGGACGATAAGGGGGAATCCTCGGATTGGAGTCCAATCAATTGCTTTGGGATCGGGCTTTTGGATAAAGCGGAATGGCAAGGGAAATATATAGGGATGCCGGATGAGAAGAATCCGATGTTAAGGAAGAAGTTCGAGCTTCAAGACCGTGATGCCACATTACTCCTTCATGTAAACTCCTTAGGGTATCATGAGATCTATTTAAATGGGAGGAAGGTATCGGAAGATGTTCTCTCGCCTGCGGTATCTCAATTAAACAAAAGATCATTATCGGTGACGTACGATCTTACGCCGTACGCAAAGCAGGGAATAAACGACTTATGGGTCTGGTTGGGCCGTGGTTGGTACAGAAAAGCTACTTTTAATGCCGTTCATGATGGGCCGTTGGTTAAACTGCAATTGGACGAGATTCAAAGAAATGGCAGTACAAGTAGGCTACTCGTTACGGATAGCTCTTGGGAAGGCCGGGGAAGTATGTATGGTGAGACCGGTACCGGTACTTGGTATCCCCATCAATTCGGGGGTGAATGTGTGGATGGGCGGAAGGCGTTGCCGGATTTGACAACGGCTACGCTTGACGAACTGGATTGGAAGCCGGTGTTGGAGGTGGAGGTACCCGGGATAGAGGTAAGTCCCCAGATGTGTGAGCCTAATCGAATACAAGAGATTATCCGTCCCAAAGGAATCAAACAAATAGGAGACAGTATTTGGCTCGTAGATATGGGAAAGGCGTTAAATGGTTGGGTTGAGCTGAGTTTCCCAAAATTACCGGAAGGTCATCGGGTCCGTATGGAATATACGGATTGGTTAAATGAAAACGAAGATTTCAAGCCACAAGAGGAGAACGGACGGTATGAGGATTGGTATATCGGTTCCGGACAAGGCAAAGAGGTATTCCGGAATAAATTTAACCACCATGCGTTTCAATATATAAGGATATCCGGTTTGGCGAAAGCCCCCGAGGAGGTGACCGGCTATCTGATTCATACGGATTATAAGGATGCCTCGTCCTTCGAGTGCTCGGATCCGGACTTGAATGCTATCTACGCGATGATCAAATATACTTTCAAGAACCTAGCTTTCAGTGGTTATATCGTAGACTGCCCGCATTATGAGCGTATGGGATACGGTGGGGATGGAAATGCCTCTTGTAAGAGTTTCCAGACATTGTATGAGGGCTCTTCCGTGTATATGAACTGGATGCAGATGTGGCAGGATTGCATCCGTGAGGATGGGGGTATGCCGCATTGCGTACCGAATCCATACCCGGCGGGAGGTGGTCCGTATTGGTGTGGTTTTATTATCACGGGATCGTGGCAGACTTATTTGAATTATGGGGATAGCCGTCTGATCGAGCGATATTATCCGGTTATGCGACATTGGTTGCGTTATGTGGATGCGTATACGGTCGATGGGTTGCTGAAACGTTGGCCAGATACGGATTATCGGGCATGGTATTTAGGGGATTGGTTGGCTCCGGCGGGTGTCGATTATACGGCGCAGTCATCGGTAGATCTGGTTAGCAACTGCTTTATAAGCGATTGCCTCACTACGATGGAGAAGATCGCGAAGGTATTGGGGAAAGCGGAGGATGCCGCTAAGTATAAAGAGCGTCGCCAACGATTGAACGAGCTTATCCAGAAGACTTTCTATGATCCGGAGAAGAAACAGTACGCTACAGGCTCCCAAATCGATCGGATTTATCCGATGTTGGTCGGCGTGACAGATGAACAGCATATGCCCGAGGTAAAGGAAGGTTTATATCGAGAGACTTTGGAGAATTGTAAGGGCCATATCGGTTCCGGTTTGGTGGGTGTTACGATCTTGACCGATTGGGCGATAAAGAACGGAGAGGCTGATTTTCTCTTTTCCATGCTGAAAAGGAGAGAGCAACCGGGATATCTATATATGATCGATCAAGGGGCTTCTACGACTTGGGAATACTGGTCGGGAGAACGTAGTAAGGTTCATAATTGTTTTAATGGCATTGGCGCTTGGTTCTGTCAGGCGATCGGAGGGATCTTGCCGGATGAGGATAGGCCGGGCTATAAACATTTCTTTATCAAACCGCAAGTGCCGGATGGCGTGACGTGGGCGAGGGTGGCGAGAGAGACCCCTTACGGTACGGCACGTGTGTCTTGGACTATGGAGAACCGATCGCTCTCGCTTGATCTGGAAATTCCTGCGAATAGTACGGCGACTTTTATCGCTCCCTTTAACGTATCGAATTGTGTGTTAGATGGGAATAATGTAGAGATATCGCTGGGTTCGATCTTGTTGGAAAGTGGAAAACACACGCTATCGCTGCCTGCGGAATAGGAATCATATGATTCCCTTCTTTTGGAAATAAATATAACTTAATACTACGAATATAACATGATTAAAGAAACATTATTAGCCTCTGCTTTCGGTTTATTGGGATTGGTGACCGTAGCTTGCGGCTCTCAAAAGAAAGATCAGATGGTGGAAGCTGTGTCGGAAACTGCATCGGAGACGGCTTGGTGCTTGGAC